>ENA-OOVX01000505-OOVX01000505.1-human-gut-metagenome-genome-assembly--contig:-NODE-505-length-10663-cov-1.748680_pt1 | contig 10663 bp, 10 predicted proteins | sample MGYA00241401_ERZ501309 | MGnify/ENA primary metagenome ERZ501309 (study PRJEB25962, sample SAMEA2042282) | human gut metagenome | biome: human gut; feature: human-associated habitat; material: faeces... | reverse complement strand
GTCACATAAAACCCATGTGCAAAGCCTTCTGGTATATAAAACTGCTTTCTATTATCCGATGAAAGATGAACACCACACCAATCTCCATATGTCGGAGAATCAATTCTTGTGTCTACAGCAACATCGTATATTGCCCCTCTTACAACTCTCACCAGTTTCCCTTGCGGAAAATTCTTTTGAACATGCAAGCCTCTAAGAACGCCTTTACCACTCATCGATTGATTTTCTTGAACAAAGATCATATTCAATCCATTTTTTAACATTTCATGACTGTTATACGTTTCCAGAATTAAATCTTCATCATGTCTATATGATGCCGGATTTATAATGCACAATCCCTTTATTCCTGTTTCTTCAATCGACAAATGTTGTTTCATGCTTTCACCTTAATTCAATTAATCTTTGTCACTCTTTATTAATGGTCAATCATTACTTATTTCCCCCACAAACACATCTTCATACAGCCCACAGATTTTATCCCAGGTGTACTCTTCAGCTACGCGTTTCCTGGCTCTCACCCCCATCTCTGTGATTTCATCTGCACTCATAAAATCTGCTTTATCAATCAGACTAGCCAGTTCTCCGTCATCACGACTCCAGTATAACGCACAATTTTCTGCAACCTCCCTGTTAAAACCGACATCAACCAAAAGATTCAAATCCGTACTGCCAAGAGCTTCGATTAACGAAGGGTTGGTGCCACCAACTGTGTGACCATGGAAATACGCATATGCGTTTTCCCGAATTTTTTTTAGAAGTTCCTGATTATAAACCGTGCCAACAAACTTGATTCTCTTGTCACTCTTGAAATGTAATTTTTCTTCTAATTCATTCAAGAATTTGTCATTCACATTTGTAATCAGTGCAAAGTCTTTCTGACTGTTACTCTTCATAAATTCCCGAATCATGACTTCAAAGGAGTTTTCCGGCACAAAACGACCAACAACCAAGTAATAATTCTTTTTCGTCAATCCTTTTTCCTTATACCAGTTCACTAACTTGTCGTCATCGTCAGCCAATTTACTAAGTGTCAAATCAGCACCATATGCAATAAATGTGGTTTTCGGACTTCTCTTTTTTATCCCTTTGTTGTCATAGCATTCATGGATGTATTTCTCTATATTTACAGAATCACAAATAGCAAGGTCACAATATTTTACCATCATCTGCTCCGAAATCTTCCAATATTTCCGAATCGGTGTAGGCCACTTAGCCCTCAGCCATTCATGACCATCCGGATTTAAATACAACGTTCCGCCCAGCTTATGAATTTTTTTATAAAAATGTCTTGCAAAAGGTCCTATACGACAAGCCATTATATATATAATCGGATGAGAAATATGATTCTTTTTGATATGTTTACAACAAGTCCGCAATGCAGCAACATCATAATATATCGCCTGTGCAGGTCCAATCTGCGGAACGTTAATTTTAAAGCAATGAGCGTTATGCAGCTCAAACTCATGATCGTTAATTCTTGTTACGCCCTCATATTTGTTTTCATCCATGCATCCATCGCCATTAGCTTTGCAAGCAACATGATATTTGATATTCCTTTTATTTTGATGGTATTCTGTAAGCTTGTATACAAACGTCTCATATCCACCATAGGCACCAAGACTCTTCGCACCAACCAAGTACACATGCTGCACTTCATTCACCTGTTCCATTTTCTCATCCTCAACCATTTTTCCATTCCATTCAAAAAAAACACCGTGCTCCGCCACCCTCTGCTCCCGCAGAAGTTGACTACACGGTGTGTTCCATCTGTCCTGCAACGCGGCAAAGCGACGATTACACTTCAGACTTGCTTAAAAACTTCAATTCCTCATAGCGAAAGACAACTGTGGCTGGTGTTCCGAGCACATCCACACTTGCTTTCACTGTTTTCTCTTTCTTGTGGTTTTCCAGAATGCGGCAGCGGCTCCCGGCAAATACTCCGGAGACAACAGAAGCATATTCGGAGTATTTCTGAATCACCTCAAGCCCAACTTCCACCTTCGTTTGGCGGCCAAAAAGATTTACCATTAGCTGCGCCGTGCGCCGGTGTCTGTCAATTCGGTAAATGGAGCCCTGATAATTTTTTAAGGCCCCTTCCGTAATACATATTTTGTCACCGATAAGATAACCAACTGATATTTGAACGATATAATGCTCGTCCATCATGGAAAGAAGGTAGGCTTTCTCCTCTTCCGTAATTGGTGCAATCTCATCCGCGTCGCGAAGCACCTTTTTAAATCCCGGTACTTTCGCCAAGTATTGGCAGAACAATTCGATGTCACTTGTATCAACAAAAATATAACCGGGGAACAAAACCTTTTGCTCCTCGTGCCATTTTCCCTGATATCGTTTTTTTCTGACGTACATCGGGACAAAAATTTTGTCGTAAGTTCTGCCATCTCTATTTAGAATCAGCTTTTTGAAAAGCTGCTCCTTTTCGTGCTCTTCCCCGGACATTACTTGAATCACATACCACATATCCTGCCTCACCACCTGCACATAAATTTAAACTATCTTTTATCTTGCCCCCTGGCCTTTCACCACAGAGACAACCGTTTTCAATAGAATCTTGATATCAAGCCCGATACTCCATCTCGAGATATAATCTCTGTCAAGAGCAACAACCTCTTCAAAATCCATCACATCACTTCGCCCACTTACCTGCCACATTCCGGTTATCCCCGGACGAATTGACATGCGGCCTCTATGATGCGGTTCATATTTTTCCCACTCATCCAGAGTCGGGGGGCGAGTGCCCACTAAACTCATATCACCTTTCAGCACATTAAAAAATTGCGGAAATTCATCAAGGGATGTCTTTCTTATGAAATTACCAATTCCTTTTCCTGCGCCTTTTTCGCTGCCGATGATACGAGGATCATTTTCAATTTTAAACATGTATCCGTCTTCCACCTCATTCATCGCTAACAACTCTTGTTTGCGCTCTTCGGCATCCGGATACATACTGCGAAACTTATACATCTTAAAAAGTTTGCCATTTCTTCCAACACGCATCTGTGAAAAAAAGATTGGTCCCGGTGATTTAATCCATATAAATGGTGCCAAAATAACCGTAAAAATTCCGGTTAAAAGACAACCGACAAAACCACCAACAATATCCATGAGACGTTTGGCAAACGCTTCCCGAAGATTTAATATCGATGGTGTCATAGTCACCACAGTAAATTCACCAAATTTTTCCACAATCCGCTTCTGCATCGGAAAATCATACTGCGAACCAACACAAATATGAACAACGATACTCATATCTGCTATAGCATAAAGAATGTCACGATATTTGTCATCCATCTGAGGAATTGCAAAAAAGACCTCATCTACCCAGTCGCGGCAAATATACTCAACCGCACCGGACATACCGGCTACAACCGGAACTCCACCAATTCTGGCATCCTTTTTCGGCTCACAATCAAGGTAAATAATACCTGTAACAGTAAATTCTCCTACATTTTTATTCTGAATACGTTTCAAAACATTTTTTGCATGATCTCTTGTTGTCATCAGTACTAAAGACTTAGGCCCCTGCTTTTCGCGGCTGCTGTGACGTAAAAAGTATTTTCTGACACATCGCAGCATATACGCCAAAATCAGATAATACCCTGCCGTTCCTATCAGCACAAAACGGGAGAAGTTTGCCCCCTGCTGAATCAAAAACAGATAAAGCACAAGAAGCAGCATGACATATAATACGGTTTTTACCGTACTTTTAAATTCATTATAATAGCCACGCCACAATACATCTTTAAATATATTTAAACTAATAATGACAAAGATTTGCAGAAGCAACACCACTACCGCTGTATTACGATATAAAACAACAGCATACGGAATGCTCCAGCCATGTCGTATAAAACATGCAATATGAAACGCAATTTGAAAGCAGAGTAACTCTTGGAGCATAAAATCTAAATGCTTCAACCATCCCTGCATTCTTCTACGGTACATGCACATCCTCCTATCACTTTTTAATTACAAGGTAATCCCGGCCAATTACAAAAGGCTTATGGAAGAGGAAAAATCCTCTCCCATAACGCTTTTTTAGGCTTTTACCACTTTGCCCTTGAATCCGGCCTTTTTCAAAGCTTTCTTAAGTTTCTTGAACTCTTTCTTGGACATTTTTTTGTTAACTTTAATCGTTACTTTCTTTGTGTTAACACCCTTAAAAGCACCTTTCTTAACTGTGATTGACTTTTTGCCCTTAAGGACAATTGTCTTCACTTTCTTAGCACCTGTGAATGCACTCTTGTTGATTGTTTTAATCGAAGCAGGAAGTGTAATCTTGGTTGCTTTTGTTGCTTTTGCAAACGCTTTAGCATTTACAGTTGTTACCTTGTATGTAACGCCATTTACCTTAACTGTAGCAGAAACAGTAACACTTTTGCTCTTAGTCGCTTTTACAGCTTTAACAGCAGCAGTACCGTTTTTGTTTACGTTTACTGTTGTACCATTAGAAGCCTTCACATTGCTCTTTGTTACAGGTGTAACAGAAGTTGTCGGGCTCTGTACAGCAGATGCAGATGCAGCGGAGCCTAATGTAAGAGCTGCTGCCATAGCGCATACAAGTACTTTTTTCATTGCCTTTACCATTTTTTCTATCCTCCTTTCCTAAAAGATTCTATGAGAACCGAAAAACCAAAATAAGCTTTTCGGATACTCGCTAATGATTTCCATAGTAGTAAGCATCATTATAATATTTGCCGCCATAATACTTACTTCCATAGCGTTTGGAATAATAACCGGATTTTGCCCCTTCCACACGGTTTAGGACAATTCCTAACAGCGGGCAGCCCGCCCTCTCTAACTGGCGAATCGAATTCTTCACCAAATGCTTTGATGTCACACCCCCACGCACAACCAGGATGGCACCATCGCAGAGATTTCCAATTCTCTCACCATCAGAAACCAGACTAAGCGGTGGAGAATCAATAAACACATATCGGTATTTTTCTTCCATATAAGCTAACATTTCTTCAAAGCGATTACTCTCCAATAACATCGACGGGTTAATAACATTATCAATGTTGGGTAAAATATCTCCATTTTCCCATTGGGTATGGAAAATTGCCTCCTCAATCGGGTAATCACTTGAAAGATAATGGGACAAACCTTTTATCTCTTCCTTTTTTTCAGATACAATTTCGTATTTATCAGCCATAACCGACTTACGCATATCCGCATCTAAAAGAATGGACGGCGTGCCTGCTTCCGCAATCTGCTTCCAAAGCTGCATGGCAACAAAACTTTTACCCTCATTCGGCTCGGTACTGATAATCATTATTTTCTTGATTTTTGTTCCAAGAAAACTGATGTTAATCCGCAAACGGTTTACCGCCTCTTCCATCGCATACGGAAGGTCAGGCATATTGTTTATTTTGATTGATTTCATTTCTTTTTCTCCTTCCGTCTCTTTTTCTTATTTTTATGTATCTCTTTTTCGCGCTCATCCGAAATCGAAGCAACATCGCCCTCCGGGATGACCGTAAGCGGCATAATACCAAATTCTTTCTCAACATCCTCTGCAGATTTCATCGTATCATCCGTCATAAAGAAGAATGTCAATACAGCGAGTACAATCACCAAACCAACAATTGCACCAAGCATCGTATTTTTAAACAAACTTGGCGAACTCTTTTTTTTCGGCATAATAGCATTTTCTGCAATGTTTGGCTTCGACGTATCCATTAATTTAGGAAGTTCTGTAACAGCAAGTGTCGCCAAACGATTTACAATGCGTTTTGCCTCATCCGGCTTTCTACTCTCTGCCGAAATCGAAAGAATTCGTGTATCGGAAACCGTCGATATCGTCAGCATATTAAGCAGCTGCTCATAAGTATAGGGAAGTTTCTCTTTCTTTATCACTTCTTCCAAAATCGGACGAACACGAAGCAGCTCTTCATAATCCGAAGATAGGGAAGTTCCCAAATCCAAATCCGATAAGTTTACAATGGAATCACTCGAGGATGAAACCATATATAACTTTGCTGTTGCCGTATACTTTGGTGCAACCAGATAAATTGTCACCAGCGCCATCAATATGGCACCAATTAAAAATCCTCCAATTACAAACACCAGTCTGCTTTTGTAGTAAAGCATAAGTTCAAATAAATCAATTTCCATTTCTTCCTCATTCTTCTTTACCTGAACGATTTCTGTTTTTTCCTTTGTCTCCATTTCATTCCCTCTTCTTTAACCCATATATTTTTGTCATGACATCAATAATTGATTTTTTGTCAGGATAAAATTCAGCATGATCAATTCCATCCCCAAGGGCTTTCCCGATTTTACTCGTACCCTGTATTTCAAAAAATCCTTTTTGTGTCCCTTTTATCAGCCGGTTTGTAAGGCCGGAAATTTTTTTAGCTGTCAGATTTGTCGTGGCCGTCTGTTCGAATTTCCGGAACAATTGACTGACATAAGCCTTATCGCTTTTAGCCTTTTCCTTTGCCTTTGTAAAAAAAGCCTCCATATACTGCTGCTGGCGTTTCATACGAGATGTATTTTTTTCATCTCCCACACCATAGCGATCATGAATATAGTGATATGCCTGCTCGTCTGACAAAGCAAGCGTTTCACCCTTTTTCATTTGGCGGTCAATATCTTGAAAGTCCTCTAAAAACGTAACCGTCACTCCGCCAACCGAATGATTTAATTTTGGAATTTCATCCATTGGAATTGCATAATAACCATCAATTTTAAGTCCGCCGAAAAGTTTGGATATGCTCTCCACTGTGTTAGCACAACTTTGCCCGGCATTTCCCCCATACCAATGTGCTGTACACAATTGCAGTTCCGCTGTTGCCGCGCCGGTACCATCATCCTGTATCAATCGTACTTCCGACATCGTATCTCTGTTAATCGGCAAAAAAGAATAATTGTTGTCTGTTTTATCCACAATAACAAGCATTAAAAAATCACTCATACTTCCTTGGTATACTTTACTGTCAGCACCTGTTTTATCTGTCCCCATAATTAAATATGTTTCAAAATCGTGATAATAAGAATAAATATTCCCATTCAGTTTCAAACTCCCCAAAGCAGCCAACTCTTCCGACTGCTCATCCATCAAAAAACCATCTTCCGAAATTACCGGTTCCGGCATATGATTTTCAAAAATTTTGAGCCCAATTCCAAATGCTATCATCGCCAATATAAGCGCGACAAAAAGAATAAGCATCTTTCTTCGCTCTTTCCTACGCATATTATTTCAGCAACCTTTCCTCCGTCTTATCAATTGCTGCTAATAATGTCTCCCCAAAGATGTCTCTTAAACTGTCACGTCCCTGTTTTAAATTTGGCAAACGTGTTTTCATGTTGTGACAGTCACTTCCCAGCACCAACGGCACCTGAAGTTTTAAGAATTTTTTGATAAAACGCTTTTTTTTATGTCTGTCGATTCCGCCCGTATTAATCTGAGCGTATAAGGGAAGTTTAAAAATTTGATTCCAGATTTTTCTGCTTTTTTGAAATGAATCATATCGCTCGACATGAGCTAGTAAGATTGTCAGCTTTTGTTTCTCAATTAATTTTTTGACATCCACATAAATCTCATCCGTCCACTGAGCAAATGGCATCTCAAGGAGCAAAATATCGGTTCCTTCAATCGTGAGTTCGCGAATTTGCTTCGCATCCCCAATTCCCGGAAAATAATAAACTTCCGCGCCCTTCCGTAAAGAAAGGGGAGTCCCCATATCATGCTCATTCAGTGCTTTCGTTAATTTCCGAAAAGAGTGCTCTCTCCGCTCTAAAAAAGACGAAATTTTGTCAAAATGGGCATAAAAATGGGGAGTCAACAATATCTCTTGCGCTCCCTGCTCACTCTCCAGCGTCAACATCTGAAGAGACTCATGTGTAGCCTGGCTTCCATCATCCATGCCCGGCAGTATGTGTGTATGAAAATCTATCATGAAGTATCAAATCCTCCGTCCACACAAACACTTATTTTTATGTCATTTGCAACTTTATCAAATTTTTTATATTCTGTCAAGCAAAATATTTAACTGATTATAATTTTTCTAATAATATTTTCGAAACCCGCGTACATCATCTGTATAGCCAACCGCCTCATAAAACCGGTGTGCCCCCTTTCGGAATCCGGAAGAAACCAAAAGTGCATATTCACACTGATTTTTAAGTGCAAATTCATCCAATGCCTCAAATATTTTTCTGCCAACGCCCTGCCCTCTGCATTCACCGGAAACAATCACATTCTCTACAACAAGGAATGGAGCATCCAATGCAATGCACACAATTCCCATCGTACTGCCAAACACCTTATCACCATCCGCTGCCACTGCAAGAAAATACTCCGGTCTGTCGACTGTACGATAATAATTGTTCTCTAATACTTCCATCGAAACTCCTTCCGGAATCAAATCCCGGTACATTTCCTGCAACTGTGGGAGGTCTGATTTTTTCATTTTTCGCTTGATTTTCCTGCATTCCTTTTTCCATTTTCTTACGATCCCGGAAATTTTTTGCCAGTTCGCGGGCCAGTTCGATATGGACTTCCACCGGATTTCCATACCGGAGGATAATGGCATTGATGACTTTCAGCGTTTGACTGATGGATCGTTTCACCACAGGATTAGGTATATCATTGATATTTTCCAGAGAGCTTTTTCTGAAATCATAACCTGCCCGTTCGCAGGCTCTGGAATAAACTTCTCCTTTTTCAAGAAAAGGAAGAATTTTGTAGCAAGCCTTGAGGGAAAGATGTCCGAACTTGCTGAAACTGGAAAGTCTTTCCAGAAGTGCTTCTCTATCCGCTTTTTCAATTCCCCCTTCTTCTAAATATTTCTCGATCGTTTCTTCATTTTTATATACAGAGAAAGCCGTTGCAATGGTATCCAACTGTTCATGGCTCAATTTAAGGATACGGTTTTTTTCAACTTTATCCAACGCTTTGCGGATACTATGGTAGTCTTTTACCCAACTGAAAGACATTTTCTCCGCTTCTGACACAGGCTCTTCCAGATCTTCCTCTTTTTCCTTTTTCAAATCATACCGAAGTCCTACGAAACGGTCTTCCGGATCGAGAAACAAGACTTCACGCAAACTGCCATAAGTCAGTTTTTCTTTTTTCCATGCTAAATCAGCGATGCGTCGTCTTTCTTCCTCTGTAAGAAAACGCTCGCTTCCTCGTCTGTTTATTTTCAGATGGTTAATTTTCTGCCACAGGTTGAACGCCATGAAAGCATAACTTGCTTTCGGCGCTCTCTTTTCTTTTTTTCCTTCAAGTGTACAAGAGCCAATCATTTTTTCGATTTGATTGCCGGCATAAGGGCTGTTCTCGCCCGGACCCTCATCAAACTTACGCTGGGCTACAAAAAGAATTACATATTCTTCTTCTAATCTTTCATCAGCAAATTTTTGTCCCAGATTCCGCTGGATTTCAAAAAGTGTATGTATCTCTTCTATGAGCATAGCGCGGCTTACGGTGAAATTATAGGCGCCGTCTCTGTTCCTTTTCCGCTTCCTGAATTTTTCATTATCACAAAGCATTTCACCGACGGTGCGGTAATTTTTCAAAAGCTCCGCATTGGCGGCAATAGCTTTCAACATTTCACCTTCATCTGCATCGCCGCTTGCTTTTTTACGATTCGATTTAAAACCGCGATGCTTGGCAAAGAATATGAGAAGTCGTGCCCATTCTTCAGCCGTCACTTTTTCCGTGAGCGCTCTTTTTCTCAGTTCATAAATATCTATCGCCGAAGGCACATCATAGAGATGGTCTACTTTTTCTGCCGGCAAAATATTATGTCTTTTAAGATAACTCCGCACTCTCTGCAAACGGAAACGACGGCGGCGGATAACACGGCGAATTCCCCTGCTCATTCTCCGTGGCGCTGCCAGTGACGCACCTGTCTTCGGTACCTCTGCCTTGTCAAAAATACGAGCTCCCAAGCCTTCTATACGTATCGGATTATCTTCCTCGTTCAGTTCCAATACAGCCCACCCTACCGAGGCAATCCCCACATCCAATCCCAATACGTAATTCATGGCTTCTCTCCTTTGTATAAAATATTTACTAAAAATATCCACATGTCTACGGTTAAAAAGTCATATAAAAAGATAACGGCACCCGTGGGTGCCGTTAGAGCTTTACGGTACCAACACTCCTGTTGGACCTTATTGTAATAACCTACTATCTCTCGCTAAGATATAATTATTACATTTTTAGTATATGGTAGGGGCGGTGCTTTGTCAATTATTTTTTCACAAACTCATATTCTCTTTAAATCCTTTTATAATATTTCTTTCTACTTCCCTATCCATGCTATATAATAAAAGCGTATAAAGCATATAGGAGGTCCTATGTCTCTTAAATTTCATGAAATGACGATTGATGCTTACCTATCCGCTCTCGGTTCTACGGCTCCCGCTCCCGGCGGCGGTGCTGCTGCGGGACTCATCGGAGCGCAGGCCTGTGCCTTGGGAGAAATGGTTTCCTGCCTTTCTTCTTCCGGAAAGAATACTGATGATTTCCGTGAAAAAGCGGAGCAGTATGCCGCCATTTTCGAATCAGCCCGTTCTATTTTCCTTGACTTGATGGATGAAGATGCAAAAAACTTCTGTGAATTGATGGCGCTTCTCCAATCACCAAGGGATCCTGCCGACACGAAGCGGAAAGAAAATCTGGAAGCGG
>ENA-OOVX01000502-OOVX01000502.1-human-gut-metagenome-genome-assembly--contig:-NODE-502-length-10706-cov-1.093888_pt1 | contig 10706 bp, 10 predicted proteins | sample MGYA00241401_ERZ501309 | MGnify/ENA primary metagenome ERZ501309 (study PRJEB25962, sample SAMEA2042282) | human gut metagenome | biome: human gut; feature: human-associated habitat; material: faeces... | reverse complement strand
CAAACATTTGGGTCGGAACTGACTCGGTTCACTTCAATATGGAAACAAATGGTGGGGAGCTCTATGCCCAAACGGTCAAAGAAGCCCTAGATAAAGCGGAAAAAGGTCCAGTTAAGAAGTAGGTAGACTTCTTTGAAATTGCAATAAAACAAATAAATTAAACAGAATAAAAGCAACTTTTTACTTGTGGAAGGTTGCTTTTTTTAGTAAAATATAGAAAACGCTTACAAAAATTAAATGAAAATGTCACTTTGTGAAGAAAAAATTTTTAAAATAATTTCTTCACAATATAGCTAAAGAAAGCCTAGTGAAAAGAGTGTATAGATAAAAACTTCACAAACTTATAGAAAAATCTTTGTGAATGTTGCTTGGAAGTGTTTACAAAAATCTTAAAATAGAGTACAATTATATTGTGAAATAATTAACAAAACGAAATTTCTTACACTATTCTTGAAAATTTCCGAAAACATGAAAAAGTTCTAGAAAAGGATAGGGGTTTCAAACATTGGAGGAAAGCATCAAATGGCTGAAAAAAAAACCCTCTCACCTGAAGAAAAGAAACTCGCTGCTGAAAAACACGTAGACGAGTTGGTGCAAAAAGCGCTGGTTGCGCTTGAAGAAATGCGCAAATTGAATCAGGAACAAGTGGACTACATTGTTGCGAAAGCATCTGTAGCTGCTCTTGACGCACACGGTGAACTCGCTCTTCATGCATATGAAGAAACTGGTCGTGGGGTCTTTGAAGACAAAGCGACCAAGAACTTGTTCGCTTGTGAACACGTTGTGAACAACATGCGTCACACGAAGACAGTTGGTGTCATTTCAGAAGATGACGTCACTGGTTTAACTTTGATTGCTGAGCCAGTCGGAGTTGTCTGTGGGATCACTCCTACAACAAACCCTACTTCAACAGCAATCTTTAAAGCATTGATTTCCTTGAAGACACGGAACCCTATCGTCTTTGCCTTCCACCCATCTGCTCAAGAATCATCAGCTCATGCGGCACAAATCGTACGCGATGCGGCAATTGCAGCTGGAGCACCTGAGAACTGTGTGCAATGGATTACCCAACCTTCTATGGAAGCAACCAGTGCCCTTATGAACCATGAAGGAGTTGCTACGATCCTTGCGACCGGTGGTAACGCCATGGTGAAAGCGGCTTATTCTTGTGGAAAACCAGCTCTTGGGGTAGGTGCCGGAAACGTACCTGCTTATGTTGAAAAATCAGCTAATATCCGCCAAGCAGCACACGATATCGTCATGTCTAAATCATTTGACAACGGAATGGTTTGTGCGTCTGAACAAGCGGTCATCATCGATAAAGAAATCTACGATGAGTTTGTTGAAGAATTCAAATCTTACCACACTTACTTTGTCAACAAAAAAGAAAAAGCCCTTCTTGAAGAGTTCTGCTTCGGTGTGAAAGCGAACAGCAAGAACTGCGCAGGTGCGAAATTGAATGCGGACATCGTTGGGAAACCAGCAGCATGGATCGCTGAACAAGCTGGCTTCTCTGTACCAGAAGGAACCAATATCCTTGCGGCAGAATGTAAAGAAGTTGGCGAAAAAGAACCGTTGACTCGTGAAAAATTGTCACCAGTCATCGCTGTCTTGAAATCTGAAAGCCGTGAAGACGGAATTAACAAAGCTCGCCAAATGGTTGAATTCAACGGTCTTGGTCACTCAGCAGCCATCCATACTGCTGATGAAGAATTGACCAAAGAATTTGGTAAAGCAGTCAAAGCTATTCGTGTTATCTGCAACTCTCCTTCGACTTTCGGTGGTATCGGGGATGTTTACAATGCCTTCTTGCCATCATTGACACTTGGATGTGGTTCTTACGGACGCAACTCTGTTGGGGACAACGTTAGTGCCATCAACCTCTTGAATATCAAAAAAGTCGGACGCCGGAGAAATAACATGCAATGGATGAAACTTCCTTCAAAAACATACTTTGAACGTGATTCAATTGAATACCTACAAAAATGTCGTGACGTTGAACGTGTCATGATCGTTACAGACCACGCTATGGTAGAGCTTGGTTTCCTTGATCGTATCATCGAACAGCTTGATCTTCGTCGCAACAAGGTGGTTTACCAAATCTTTGCAGACGTAGAACCAGATCCAGATATCACAACTGTTGAACGTGGTACAGAGATCATGCGTGCCTTCAAACCAGATACGATCATTGCTCTTGGTGGTGGATCACCAATGGATGCGGCCAAAGTAATGTGGCTCTTCTACGAACAACCAGAAGTGGACTTCCGTGACTTGGTTCAAAAATTCATGGATATCCGTAAACGTGCCTTCAAGTTCCCATTGCTTGGTAAGAAGACGAAATTCATCGCTATCCCAACAACATCTGGTACAGGATCTGAAGTAACGCCATTTGCCGTTATCTCTGATAAAGCAAACAACCGTAAATACCCAATCGCAGACTACTCATTGACTCCAACAGTTGCCATCGTAGACCCTGCCTTGGTATTGACAGTTCCTGGATCTGTTGCAGCAGACACTGGTATGGACGTCTTGACGCACGCGACAGAAGCTTACGTATCACAAATGGCTAGCGACTTCACAGATGGTCTTGCTCTTCAAGCTATTAAACTTGTCTTCGAAAACTTGGAAAGCTCAGTCAAGAATGCGGACTTCCATTCACGCGAAAAGATGCACAATGCGTCAACCATCGCAGGTATGGCCTTCGCCAATGCCTTCCTCGGTATTTCTCACTCCATGGCCCACAAGATCGGTGCGCAATTCCACACGATTCACGGACGGACCAATGCGATCTTGCTTCCATACGTTATCCGCTACAACGGTACACGCCCAGCTAAGACAGCTACATGGCCTAAGTACAACTACTACCGTGCAGATGAAAAATACCAAGATATTGCTCGTATGCTAGGACTTCCATGTTCTACTCCAGAAGAAGCCGTTGAAGCTTACGCAAAAGCTGTATACGAACTCGGTGAACGCTGTGGTATCGAAATGAACTTCAAAGCACAAGGAATCGATGAAAAAGAATGGAAGAAACATTCTCGTGAATTGGCCTTCCTTGCTTACGAAGATCAATGTTCACCAGCTAACCCACGTCTTCCAATGGTAGACCATATGCAAGAAATCATCGAAGATGCTTACTATGGTTACAAGGAACGCCCAGGACGTCGTAAATAAGACGCTAACGAATTACTGATGTTTATCAGCTACCCCCTACTCTTTCGAGTGGGGGGATTTTTGATGGGATTTTCAAATTTTATGCTGACTATGGAAATTGTAAAATCGACTTTATCTTGGCGATTTAGAGTTGGAATTCTCTTTCTTTCATAGAAAATTAGACTTTTTTCAAAAATCTGTGCTATTTTTATAGCATTGCGAGCTAATTTATGTTACCCTATAATGTGTGAATCTGCTTGTAGTTGAAGGGTTATGATAGCTTTTCAGTTATAGGAAACAAATAATAAGGAACTTAGAAAGGAGGCCATCTCATATGGAGTTAGAAGGTGAAGTGCAAGGAAGACAAGATCAGGCACAGAAAATTATTGACATGCCCCAAAGAGATCAGGGAACTTCCACTTCAGAAAATCAGCCATCATCTGCTTCGGTGGTCTCCATGTATGGGCAGGAAAGGCCTGGTCAAAGTAGTGGGCATTCGTCTAGTATTTCTAGTCTCCATCAGCAACTGGCAGGAGCATCTGGAACCCAGACTATTCAATTGCGGGAGGAATTGGTGCTGGCAGTAGCACAGAATGCTTCAGCGCAGGCCACTGCCTTTGAGGCAGAGGTCAAGGATAAACTGGAAGAGGCCAAGGAGATGGTTTCCCATAAAGTCGCTGAGGTGTCTCAAATGGCCCACAGCATGGCCCAATTTTTAACAGACGCAGAAGTGGAGCAACTATTAGGAGAGTTCTCCATGGATACTTGTTGGGACCAAGCGGTAGAGGCGGAGAACCTCGCCCAAGCAAAGGCCTATTCCACTCGCTTATCAGACTTGGCAGGTCAGCTGGAGGCTGCATCAGCTCAATTGGTGGACTTGGACAAGGGACAAGCAAAGGCCTTTGATTTTTCATAAGTAGGAGAAAAAGATGTTAGAGATCCTGGGAGAGGACAGAGAACGAATTGAGGAGCTCCATCGAGAGATTAAAAAGGAGCAAGAGCGGATTGCGATCAGAAGTTTGATTGCAACGCAAAAAGCCTTGATGATGTTGGAAGGGATGAGTTTGCAGGTAACCTTGGGCGGTCAATCCGAAAAGATGCGCTCTTTTGCTACAACGACCCTAGTTAGTGATTTGAAAGATGGATTTACAGGAGGAGCAGCGGACGCGGTAGAAACAGCACTGAAATCAGTGAAGAAGCCGATTTTATTGAGTCCGATTAAAGGAGGTATGTGATGTACCATTCAGGAAATAGTGAATTGGAACAACTAGAAGATCGACATTACCGCTTCAACCAGAAACTGAGCGAGTTGGAGTGGGATTATGCGGATATGCGTATGGATGTCCGCCAACATACAGAAAATTTAGTGGACTGGCTAAGTGCTCTGCATTTTCAAGCGCCAAGTGCGGAGGCTCAAAGTGGCTTGGAGCGTTTATTTGCCTTGCAAGAAGAGTTTGAGGCAGAACTCAAGCGCTATGAAGAGCGTTTAGAAGAAGAGCGAGAACGCGAGCAGCAAGAGTATTACAGACAGCGCCAACAATTAGAACAAGGTGATTGAAACATTCCTCTGGTAGAGATAAGAGGAATGTTTTTGTTTACTTAAAAAACTTTTTAAAATATGCTCATAAATTCTTGTAAGCGTTTGCTTAGTATGTTATAATATTCACAAATAAACGAAAATAAAATGGTTTTATTAAACCAACAAAGAAAAGGAGTCGCTTATGAAAGCTGCAACCTATGTATCTGCAGGCAATCTGCAACTACTGGATCAACCAAAACCAGTGATCAAAAATCCAACGGATGCCATTGTGCGTGTCTTGAAGACAACCATCTGTGGGACAGACCTTCACATCCTAGGAGGAGATGGGCCAGCTTGTAAGGAAGGCACAATTTTAGGCCACGAAGGAATCGGGATCGTCGAAGAAGTCGGCGATGCGGTTAATAACTTCAAGGTGGGCGACAAGGTCATTATCTCTTGTGTCACAGCTTGTAACACCTGCTACTACTGTAAACGTAGTCTGCCTTCTCACTGTGAAGATGGTGGTTGGATTTTGGGTCACTTAATCAATGGGACCCAAGCAGAGTATGTCCACATTCCACATGCTGATGGTAGTCTTTATCATGCGCCTGAAACTGTGGATGACGAAGCCTTGGTCATGCTCTCAGATATTCTCCCAACGTCTTATGAAATTGGGGTGCTTCCATCTCATGTAAAACCAGGCGATAATGTCTGTATCGTTGGAGCTGGTCCAATCGGCCTTGCGGCTCTCTTGACCGTTCAGTTCTTCTCACCTGCTACGATTATCATGGTGGACTTGTCTGAATCTCGTCTTGAAGCAGCTAAGAAATTTGGGGCAACTCACACCATCTGCTCAAGTGATATCGCTGAAATCAAGGCCTTTATCAATGAAGTGACCGAAGGTCGTGGTGTCGATATCTCCATGGAATGTGTGGGCTATCCTGCTACTTTTGATGTCTGCCAAAACGTCATCTCTGTCGGTGGTCATATTGCCAATGTCGGTGTTCACGGAAAACCAGTTAGCTTCAATTTGGATGAATTGTGGATCAAGAACATTACCCTCAATACCGGTTTGGTCAATGCCAATACCACTGAAATGCTTCTTAACGTATTGAAATCTGGTAAGATTGATGCGACCAAACTCATCACTCACCACTTTAAACTTTCAGAAGTCGAAAAGGCCTATGATGTCTTTAAACATGCGGGTGAAAACAATGCACTCAAGGTTATTATCGAAAATGACATCAGTGAATGATGTGCTCGTTACTCTTTGTTCATAGTTTTTTTAGAAGGGCCAGAGATATTCTGGTCCTATTTTCAGTCCCAAATAGCCGATGATTCCTTGCAAAATAAATTCCTTATCTTATAATATAAGTATAGAAAACGAATACATTAAGAGAAAGGTGTGATCTTATGAAAGGCTTTCGTTACCATCGTGAATTCTGGTTGGATTTTCATTTCTGGCTCTTGGTCTTGCTTATAGTAGCTGTGGTTATGACGATGCAGGCTCCGCTTTCGGTAGTTAGCCTAGCTTATCTTGCTTTTGTAGGGATTTTGATTCTTCTGCAGGTCTTTCAACCGTCTGTATCGACACGGCAGTACCCAGAAGGTAGCTACCATTTCAATTGGACCTTCTATCGCGATACTAGACTGTATATCGATCTCTTTTTATTAGCAGGTCTCTTGGCAGGCCCAATTGCTTCATCGGATATGGTCTATTGGATCTTGCTTGGAGCCGTCGTCGGCTCTATTGGCTTTGTATTTGTCGTAAAGGAAAAAGCAACTCAAAAGATGGCTTAGGTAGATGATATGGTTTCGGTATTATAGAGTAGAAATACTTCTTTAGAATAATCAAAAAAAACCAAGAAGGATGAGTTTTATCTCATCCTTCTTGGTTTTTTAAATAGGGAGACCATATTATGATTTTCGAGAACGTTGACTAGAAAGCTTTTTGTTTTCCCAGTAGCTATTAAAGACAATTTCCTTTTGTTCTCGGCTTTTATTAAGGAAATGAGCATAGATTAAATCGACCACGATGAGGAGTGGTAAAATCGCAGAGATACGATCGATATAGGTACTACTAGGAAGGGGTGCGGCTGGTAACACTTCTGTGAATCCTTGATGGATGGCAGCGGGATTAGCGGTCACAAGAACCGTTTTAGCCCCTTTTTCTTTCGCATTCAGAAGACTGTCTGTAATGGAGTTTGTGCCTCCTGACAATGAGAAGCCGATGACTAAACAAGAGGAATCGAGAATACTGGTCGTCCAAGCAAAGCCGTCTTGATCAGTCAGGGCTTCACAAACAACGCCTAGTCGCATAAAGCGCAATTTCATTTCTCGAGCGACTAAACCGGAACTACCAATCCCGAAGAAATAGACTCGGTCCGCTTGATTGATCAGCTCAGCTACCCGATCCAATTGGGAATCTTTTACTAGACTTTCAGTGACGTTGCTGATATGGTGGTAGCGTTGCAAGACGCTGAGAGTGAGTTCGTCATGTTCTTGCACTTGTTTTTGATTTTTTGTTTCCTCGTTAAAATGATAGACAAACTCCCGATAGCCGGAAAAGCCACATTTTTGAGAGAAACGCGTTAAAGCTGCCTTTGAGACATGGAGTAACTCCGTTACACGAGAAGAGGACAGGGAGTGCTGTCGTGCTTCGGATGATAAAAAATATTGGGCAATGTCGCGTTCCATATCCGTTAACTCAGCTTCGTGGCTGGCGATAATAGTGCGTAAATCTTGATCTTGTTTCACAGCAATCCTCCTTTCTCACGAGATGAAATAACAGGATGCTCCTATAATATATTACACATTATAACATGGGTAACCGCTTTATTCAAGTAAAAGCAAGTAAGAAATACTGAAACTAGGAACAGGATAGGAGAAAAGAAGAGAACGCTACCAATCTTGGCAGTTGGGGCTTGTTGGTTGTCCACAATTTTCTGAAAATTCCCGGTTGGGCCTGAACAAACGATATGAATTGTGGTATAATTTAAGATAATTGTACTGTTGTTGGAAGAACAATAGTTGAATAAGGAGGTGTGACGATGTCGAATGCAACACTCGAGATGATGCAAGAGATCGAGCAAGCCGCTCAGGGCGTGATCGTAGGCTATGAAGCTCAAGTTGAACAAATCCGAACGGATTCACGCGATCGCCTTGCAACAGTGGCACAGCATTACGATGAGGAAACCAAGCAATTGGTCACAGAGGCAGAAAAAAACGCCCAGGAAAGACTCGTCCGTTTAACGAAAGATCTGGAAGAAACGGTTGCGCGCAATGATGCCAAGGTACAAGAGGGGATGACCGATAAACGAGCTGGGTTAGTTGAAGCCATTGTAGAAAAGGTGGTAGCAAGCTATGGCCGTTAGTCAGATGAAAAAACTGTCCCTCATCTTGCCCAAAGATGACTTGGACAGTCTCCTACTAGCGCTACAGTCTGAGGCAAAAATCCAGATTTATGACCTCAGTGAGCATGAAGAATGGCAGGCTGCCTTTGAGGCAAATACCTTGTCTCAACCCTTGACAGAGGACAATCGTCAAGCTTTGGTAGAGCTGCAAAAACGTCAAGAACAAGTTGAAAAAATGATTCAGACTCTAGAGCCCTACATGCCTGAGAAGAAGGCTCTGCAAGCTCTGAAGGAAGAACCCTTAAGCTTGTCTTTTGATGACTTGCAGGCTCACGGGATGATTCGAGACGAGGATCTTCTATTGACCAAGTTGAAACGCCAATTGCGCGTGTTAGACAAGGCTCGTCAGAAGATTGCGGATGCAAAGGGAGAGATAGAGCGCTTAGAAAAATGGCGACCGTTAGAGGCGACGACAGCTGCTACTTTTCACTATGTGCATGGCTTGATCGGGACGATCCCAAATAGCGATACAGACGCTGTTCGTTCTTCCTTAAAAGCCCATCCTGAGCTGGAGTTAGAAGAAGTCTTTACGTCTGAAACCGAACACGGCTATGTCATCTTGTATCGTTCGGGAGATCGTGTAGCTGTTCAGGAGCTTCTAGAAGATCATGGGTTCAAAGAATTGGACTATGAAGAAGAGCAGGTCCCGGCCGCCTACTTGGATCGCCTAGAAGGGGAAATCAAAGAGCAGGAAGCTGTAGTTGCAGCCACCCTAGCCGAGTTGCAAAACTCCCAGAAGGAGTTGGACCAGCTCAAGTACCAGATGGATTACTTGTTGAGCTTGGGAGCTCGTGAGGAAGCCAAGGCGCTTCTTGCCAGCACGCAAAGTTTGGTAGCCTTAGAGGGTTGGATTGAAACATCCCAAGTGGCCTCATTACGAGACTTCTTGCAAGAAGGCTTTGGATCTCGGGTCCTACTAGAGACACGAGATGTGACGGAAAAAGATTGGGATGACGTTCCGATCCAGTTGCGAAATAATGCCTTGGTAGAGCCTTTTGAATTAGTCACAGAGATGTACGCCCTACCTAAGTATTACGAGCAAGATCCGACACCGATCGTTTCTCTCTTCTACTTTGTTTTCTTTGGCATGATGGTCGCAGATATCGGTTATGGACTGTTACTAACGGTAGCGACAGGCTTTGCCCTTAAAGCCTTCAAGCTCAAGCCTGGTACAGCGAAGAACCTTCGTTTCTTCAGTCTCCTCGGGATTTCAGTTGCCCTTTGGGGTGTGGTCTATGGCTCTTTCTTTGGATTTGAGATGCCTTTTGCCCTGATCAGTACGACCAGTAACGCCATGACCATCCTGATCCTCTCAGTGGTCTTTGGTTGTGTCACTGTCTTAGTGGGACTGTTCCTAGGGGGGATGAAAAATATTCGCCTCAAAGACTACACGGAAGCCTATAATGCTGGCTTTGCTTGGGTCTTGATCCTACTTGGTTTAATGCTTCTAGCAGTAGGCAATATCTTGCCAGGAATGAGCCTTCTAGTTCCGATCGGCAAGTGGCTGGCTATTTTGAATGCCATTGGGATCTTGATTGTTTCCATTGTCAGTGCCAAGAAGCTATCTGGTCTAGCCTCTGGTCTCTTTAACCTCTACAATGTTAGTGGGTATGTTGGAGACTTGGTCAGCTTCACCCGTTTGATGGCCTTGGGCTTGTCTGGAGCTAGTATCGGTTCGGCCTTTAACCTCATTGTCAATCTCTTCCCACCGCTTGGACGGTTTACGGTAGGGCTTCTGCTCTTTATCGTCCTACATGCCATTAATATGTTCCTGTCCTTCTTGTCAGGATATGTGCATGGAGCCCGTTTGATCTTTGTGGAGTTCTTCGGTAAGTTCTACGAAGGAGGAGGCAAGCCATTTCGTCCTCTCAAACCTTCTGAACGCTATATTAAAACAAAAAAATAAGTATTATCTTTAATAAATAGGAGTATATTCATGGAATCTTTAGCATCATATTTTTCAGCCCATGGGGGCGCCTTCTTTGCAGCATTTGGTGTGGCGATCGCAGTTGCACTTAGTGGAATGGGATCTGCCCTTGGGGTTGGTAAAACGGGTCAAGCAGCAGCAGCGCTCTTGAAAGAACAACCTGAAAAATTTGCCCAAGCCTTGATTTTGCAATTGTTGCCAGGTACACAAGGTTTGTACGGTTTCGTTATTGGGATCTTGATCTGGTTGCAAATTAAGCCAGATATGCCACTTGAAACAGGGGTTGCTTACTTCTTTACAGCTCTTCCAGTTGCGATCGTTGGTTATTTCTCAGCCAAACACCAAGGAAATGTTGCGACAGCAGGGGTGCAAATCTTGGCCAAACGCCCTGAAGACATGATGAAAGGGGTTATCCTTGCGGCCATGGTTGAAACCTACGCCATCTTGGCCTTCGTTGTGTCCTTCCTATTGACCCTACGCGTCGGCTAAGAGCTAGCTTTGATGGATTCGCCTCGCGAGGCGAAAAACACAAGACGCATGCAATAGGAGAAAAAACGATATGGATGAACAAACCCAATTAAAGGATTCGATCTTGGCACAAGCCCACGAAAAAGGGCGTAAACTCTTAGAAGAGGCCAAGGAAACCATCCTAAAAGAAGAGACTGCGCAAGAAGAGCGTTCGATCCAAGACAAA
>ENA-OOVX01000501-OOVX01000501.1-human-gut-metagenome-genome-assembly--contig:-NODE-501-length-10720-cov-1.337178_pt1 | contig 10720 bp, 8 predicted proteins | sample MGYA00241401_ERZ501309 | MGnify/ENA primary metagenome ERZ501309 (study PRJEB25962, sample SAMEA2042282) | human gut metagenome | biome: human gut; feature: human-associated habitat; material: faeces... | reverse complement strand
GCTTTCTGTAATGTGTACGCCTGTTGCAGGGTCTGAAGGTGAAAATCATTATGAGCATCCTTTCCAAGCTGTTTAGAACAGGGGGAAGACGAAATCGAAAGCAGGATTTGCACCCCTTGCAAAAGCATATTCGCCGAATTTGCAATACTTACCGATTATATCGAAAAATGTTTAAATTTTTTTAAAAAAAAGCCGCATTCACTATTGTATTGGAACGTTGATTAATGTTAAAATAATAGCATATGGGTATTTTTGCGCTCAAACTTCATTCGGCTGTTTTGCAATGATGTATGAGCATGGGAACTCCCTGAAGAGCTGTAACTACAATGAACTTCCCCCGACTTCGGGTTTTGTTAGGAGTTAAAAATAATGGGTATGTTTGAATTCAACGATGTCGGTATCGATCTCGGTACCTCCAGCGTATTGGTATATGTAAAAAACAAGGGTATCGTGCTGCGTGAACCCTCCGTTGTTGCGGTTGAAAAAATAACGGGCAAGATTTATGCTGTCGGCGAGGAAGCGCGCCGTATGCTCGGAAGGACTCCGGGCAATATCGTTGCGATACGTCCGCTTCGCGACGGCGTTATTTCCAATTTCGACATTACGGAAAGACTGCTGCGCCACTTCCTCAAAAAGGTCGTCGGCACACGCATTTTCTTTAAGCCCCGCGTGGTTGTGTGCGTTCCGTCCGGCGTTACGGAAGTCGAAAAGCGTTCCGTAATCGAAGCAACCGAGGAGGCGGGTGCGCGCCACACCTACCTTATTGAAGAACCCATCGCCGCCGCAATCGGTGCAGGGATAGACATTTCCCAGCCGCGCGGCAACATGGTCGTTGATATCGGCGGCGGAACAGCCGACGTTGCGATAATCTCTCTCGGCGGTTCGGTTCTCAGCGAATCAATAAAAGTTGCGGGCGACAGGTTTGATGAATCCATCGTTCGTTATATGCGCAAAAAGCACAACCTTCTTATCGGTGAGCGCACCGCAGAGGAGATGAAAATTCGCATCGGCTCGGCTTATCCGCGCAAGGAACAGGTATTTATCGACGTTAAAGGCCGCAACCTGATTTCCGGTCTGCCGCAGGCGATAACAATCGGCTCAAACGAAATGATCGATGCGCTTGAAGAACCTCTTCAGAATATCCTTGAAACGGTTCGAAACCTTTTTGAAAAAACTCCGCCGGAGCTTGCAAGCGACATTGCGGAAAACGGCATTTGCCTCACGGGCGGCGGCGCGCTGCTTTACGGCATGGATAAATTCGTTGCCGAACACACGAAGGTTCCCTGCTATGTTGCGGAGGATCCCATTTCCTGCGTTGCAATCGGCACGGGCAAGGTGCTTGACAATATCGACAAGGGCTTTGTGAATGCGCTGTATGATTACCGCAGGGGCGACTATTTCGAAGCCTGATAAGATCGATTTGATTTTTGTAATTTGCAAACGGGCGGTTTTGCGGCTGCCCTGTTTGTTGTACCGCAAGAAAACAGCCCGAATGAAATGTGAGGAATGGCATGACTGACTTTAAAAAACTTCAGAATGGAAGCGATATTCGCGGGGTTGCGATTGAAACCGAGGGCGGAAAGCCCGTGAATTTAACGCAGAACAGCGTTGTGCGCATCGGCGCGGCATTTGCGCTTTTTGCTGCGGACAGGGCAAATAAGCCCGCTTCCGAACTGCGTATTGCAATAGGCAGGGATTCAAGACTGAGCGGTGAACAGCTCACTGTCTGGCTTGCGGACGGTATTGCTTCCGTCGGTGCAAATGCTTATGACGGCGGCCTTGCAAGTACTCCTGCAATGTTTATGTGCTGCGTGAACGAACTGCATTTTGATGCCGGAATAATGGTCACGGCAAGCCATTTGCCGATGGAACGCAACGGCATGAAATTTTTCACCGCAATTGCGGGCGGGCTTGAAAAGGCCGATATTACGGCAATTCTTGCGTCCGCCGAAGAAGCCGCATTTCCGATTGCCGCGCAGCGCGGCCAATGCGGAACGGTTGACGTTATGACGCCCTATGTAAACGGACTTAAAGAAAAAATCCTTTCCGCACTCGGCTGCGCAAAAGAGGAAAAACCCTTCAGCGGCCTTAAAATCGTTGTTGATGCCGGCAACGGTGCGGGGGGTTTCTTTGCCGAACGGCTGCTTGAACCGTTGGGTGCGGATATCACGGGCAGCAGATTTCTTGAACCTGACGGAAGGTTCCCGAATCATCAGCCCAATCCCGAAAATGCCGAAGCAATGCGCAGCATATGCGATGCCGTTACGGAAACGGGTGCGGATTTCGGCATTATTTTCGACACCGATGTTGACAGAGCGGGCGCGGTCCTCCCTTCCGACGGCGGCGTTATTGCGCTTGACAGAAACAGGCTGATTGCGCTTATGACGGCGATTCTCGTTCGTCAGTACGGACCGATAACAGTTGTTACGGATTCGATTACATCAACCGGACTCACGGATTTCATCAACTCCCTCGGCTGCCGTCACCACAGGTGCAAGCGCGGCTATCGCAACGTTATAAACGAAGCGAAACGCCTGCTTGCCTTGGAAGAAGCGGCAAAAAATGCGATATTCGCGAATGCGATATTCGCTAATGCGATACTCGCTAATGCGATATTCGCTATGGAGACCAGCGGCCACGGTGCATTGCGCGAAAACTATTTTCTTGATGACGGTGCATACATAATTGTAAAGCTGCTTGTCGCGCTTGTCGAAGCGCGGCGCGAAGGCAAGACTTTGAACGAACTTATTGCAAACCTTAAAGAACCCTGCGAAAGCGCGGAAGCGCGGCTCAATGTGCTGCTTGACGACACGGCGGATTACACCGCCGCCGTATTGGAAACTGTAGAAAAGCATTTTTCAAACCTTCCCGGATTTGAAATTGTTCAGCCGAATTACGAGGGAGTCCGCGTGAATGCGGACGAAACGCACGGAAACGGCTGGTTCCTTGTTCGCCGCAGCCTGCACGATCCGCTCATGCCCTGCAATATCGAAAGCAATTCCGTGGGAGGAATGCGTCTTATTGCGGCGGAGCTTTACAATGCGCTCAGAGCTTTCGACAAACTGGAACTTGAACCGCTGAAGAAACTGATGTAACGGAGGGATTTCCAATGCAGCAAAAAATTTATGACATTATAATTGCAGGCGCGGGACCTGCCGGGTTGACAGCCGCAGTTTATGCGCGTCGCGCAGGAAAATCTGTGCTTCTTATTGAAAAAGAAGCATTCGGCGGACAGATAACGCTCTCCCCGCATGTTGAAAACTACCCGTTCACACGCCCGATGAGCGGCAATGAGCTTGTTGAAGTGCTTGTTGAACAGGTCATGAATCTCGGTGCGGATGTTGAAGTCGGTGCCGTTGCTGCTGTCAGCGAAAATGCGGACAAAACAGTGACGGTACGAACCGATTATCAGGAATTTACGGGACGAACGCTTATAATTGCCACCGGACTTAAACACAGATTGCCCGGCGCGGAGGGCGAACAGAAATTTATCGGCAGCGGAATATCATTTTGCGCAGTTTGCGACGGTGCGTTTTTTAAGGATAAAGCCGTTGCGGTCATCGGCGGAGGAAACCCAGCCGTTCAGGATGCGATATATCTTTCAAAGATTTGCAGCAAGGTTTATCTGATTCACCGCCGCAGCGAATTTCGTGCCGAAAAACATGTTGCGGACGGACTTGCTGCCTGCGCAAACATTGAGCCGGTTCTGAACAGCACCGTTGCGCGCTTCATCGGGGAAGGCAAGCTTTCCGGAATCGTTGTTAAAAATCGTGAAACGGGTGAGGAAAGGGAGCTTTCGGTCAGCGGCGCATTCATTGCCGTTGGGTTTGCGCCGAACAACGGCGTGTTTGCGGAGCTTGTGAAGCTTGATGAGAGCGGTTTTATCCGTTCGGGCGAGGACTGCAAGACTTCCAGACCGGAGATTTTTGCAGCAGGGGATTGCAGAACAAAATCCGTAAGACAGCTTGTGACAGCGGGCGCGGACGGCGGCGTTGCGGCGATTGCGGCCTGCGAATACATTGACAGTATGCAGAATGCAGAAAAAGCTGCGGAAAGCTGAAACGGAACGCATTGCAGAATATCGGATTCTATCAAGAAGGAGCTATTTTGAACATGGATGAAACAAAAAATGTGAATGATATGAGCACGAGCGGTTCGGAAACGGAGCAGCGAGAAAATTACGGTCAGCCGCATTTTGCATATTTTCAAAACAGCAGGTGCGAGTATTTTCCCTGCCACAAACTGCCTGAAAACGGTTTTTTCAACTGCCTTTTCTGCTACTGTCCGCTGTATGCATTGGGCGATAAATGCGGCGGGAATTTCAAATTCATTGCGGGTGGCGTGAAGGACTGCTCTGCATGCGGCCTTCCGCACAGCGAAGCGGGCTATGCCTATATAACCCGCAAATATCCCGAAATCATGGAAATAGCAAAACAAAACTCGAACGCGAATGAGGAATGACCGCCGAGCTTAAGCGGTTTGAAAACCGAAAAGTTTGAATTAATTGTAAAATAAAGCATTGACAAGCCCGCAGCATTTGCCGTGAATACGGAAGTGCGGCGGGCATTTATTCATTTCATTATTCAATGCCGAAAAAGCTATTGGCAGTTTTATAAGCTGCGGAGCAGACTTCCTCTGCTGAAATGCCGCGAACTTCCGCAATTTTTTCTGCCGTAAGGTGCATAAACCCGGGGTGGTTGCGTTCGCCGCGGTGCGGCACGGGGGTCATGTAGGGGCAGTCCGTTTCCAGCATGATGCTGTCGAGCGGCAGCTTTTGAACAACTTCAACGGGTTTTTTTGCGTTTTTAAAAGTTACGGCTCCGCCGAAACTGAATTTCAGTCCTAAGTCAAGGCATTCAAATGCCGTTTCAACGCTTCCGGAATAGCAATGCATAACTCCGCGCAGTCCGTCACGGTGTGCGTGAAGAATGTCCATGCAGTCCCCGAATGCTTCGCGAATATGGAGCACAACGGGATAACCGAGCTGCTTTGCAAGCTCAAGCTGTTCTGCAAACCATTTTCTCTGACAATCGCGCGGGGAAAGGTCATAGTGATAATCCAACCCGATTTCACCGAGAGCAAGCATTTTTTTGTGCTGCAAAATATCCGAAATTCTGTCCATCAGCGCATTATCCATTGCGGAAACATCGTGCGGATGCATTCCGACGGTTCCGTAAATGAAGGGATAGCGATCGATGAGTTCAATCGTTCGGTCAGCGGTGCGAACATCGCAGGCAACATCGATAATGCGTGTGACGCCGCTTTCGAAAAGTTTCGGAATCAGCGAATGCCTGTCCTCGTCAAAGGCTTCATCCGAAAGGTGGGCATGTGTGTCGAAAAGTTCCATAAAATAAACACTCCGTTGGACAATAAAGTAAAAACAGGCAATAATACAATGCCGCACGGACCGAGTGACAAACACAAGCTGCATTTTAATGCGGCGGGTGAAGGCAATCACTTTGCCCGGCGGCAGATCGTACTTATTATTTCGTTACCAAAGACTTTTGAACAAGACTCAGTTCGCCGCCTGTTCACAGCCCATGCTGCGCACAAAGCTGTTGATAGATCCGACACCGGACAGCTTTTCGGCGTTGCCGGAGCCGTTTTCGCCGAAACTGACAACAACTAAGGCGGGAACCTGCATCACGCCGTAGCGCAGGGCAAGCTCGGGCTCGTCTTCGGCATCAACAACATCGTATTTGATTCCGGCTCGGTCGAGAATCGCCTTTGCCGCTTTGCAGTTCGGGCAGGTTTTTGTTGTGAAAAGCGTATATGCAGCCGCGACATCGGGGGATGCGTTTTTTTCAGCGGCGGCGGCAGCTTCGGCTTTGCGCTGCTTATGCTCGCGGTAGTCCAGCATGCTGTACACCTTCCTGTCCTTAAACTCCTGAACTTTGCCGTCGTTCCAATTCTGCACCGGGCGGTAGTAACCGGTGATTCGGCTGTAAACCTCGGTTTTGCTTCCGCAATGCGGGCATGTGTGCTGCTCGCCTGCAAGATAACCGTGCGTGCGGCAAACCGAGTAGGTGGGGGAGATGGTATAGTAGGGCAGCTTATAATTCTCCGCAATTTTACGAACAAGGGTCGCCGCACTCTGCCAATCGGGCAATTTTTCGCCGAGGAAGGTGTGGAACACCGTGCCGGAGGTATAGAGCGTTTGCAGCTCGTCCTGAATATCCAGTGCAGAGAAAATATCTTCCGTATAGTTGACGGGAAGATGTGAGCTGTTGGTGTAATAAGGCGTTTCGCCCTCTTTTCCGGCGGTGATTATGCCGGGGAAGTTCTTTGCGTCGTATTTTGCAAAGCGATACACGGTGGACTCCGCAGGAGTTGCCTCAAGGTTGAACAATTCCCCGTCGTACTGCTCTTGATAGTCGGAAAGCCTGCCGCGCATATGGTTCAAAACCGCCTTTGTGAATTCCTGCGCCTCTCTGTGCGACAGGTCCTCGCGCAGCGAGCTGGCGTTAAGGCAAGCCTCGTTCATGCCGACAAGTCCGATGGTGGAAAAATGGTTGTTGAACGAACCGAGATAGCGTTTTGTATAGGGATAGAGTCCTTCGTCAAGCAGTCTGCCGATGACGGTACGCTTTACATGCAGCGAACGTGCGGCAATGTCCATAAGCTTGTCAAGCCGCTGATAGAACTCCTGCTCGTTTGCGGAAAGGTAAGCGAGACGCGGCATGTTCAGCGTAACAACGCCGACGCTGCCGGTGCTTTCACCGCTTCCGAAAAATCCGCCGCTCTTTTTGCGCAGCTCGCGCAGATCAAGGCGCAGACGGCAGCACATGGAGCGGATATCGCTGGGCTTCATGTCGCTGTTGACATAGTTGGAGAAATACGGTGTGCCGTATTTTGCCGTCATTTCGAACAAAAGCCGGTTGTTTTCGGTGGGGGACCAATCGAAATCCTTAGTGATGGAATAAGTCGGAATCGGGTATTGGAAGCCCCTGCCGTGCGCATCGCCGTCTATCATGATCTCGATGAAGGCCTTGTTGACCATGTCCATTTCTTTTTTGCAGTCACCGTAGGTAAAATCCATGGGTTTGCCGCCGACGATTGCAGGACGGTCGCGCAGATCCTCCGGAACGGTCCAATCAAGGGTGATATTGGAGAACGGTGCCTGAGTGCCCCAACGGGAAGGGGTGTTCACACCGTAAATAAAGCTTTCGATGCACTTTTTGACCTGTTCATAGGTCAGATTATCCGTGCGGACAAACGGTGCAAGGTATGTGTCGAATGAACTGAACGCCTGTGCACCCGCCCATTCGTTCTGCATGATACCGAGAAAATTGACCATTTGGTTGCAGAGCGTTGAAAGATGCTTTGCAGGGGAGGACGTTATTTTGCCCGCGACACCGGAAAGACCCTCTTCGATAAGCTGGCGCAGCGACCAACCCGCGCAATAACCCGTCAGCATTGAAAGATCATGCAGATGGAATTCGCAGGTGCGGTGAGCGTTCGCAATTTCGTCGTCGTAAACTTCACTGAGCCAATAGTTGGCAGTTATTGCGCCGCTGTTGGAAAGAATAAGCCCGCCCACGGAATAGGTGACGGTTGAATTCTCCTTAACGCGCCAATCGGTGACGTTCAGGTATTTGTTAACCGTGTCACGATAGTCGAGAAAAGTGTTTTTCATGTTGCGCAGCTTTTCGCGTTGGCGGCGATAGAGAATATATGCCTTTGCGACATCTGCATAGCCGGCTTGAATGAGAACGGACTCAACACTGTCCTGAATGTCTTCGACATTCACAAGTTCATCCTTAACCTTGGATGAAAAATCGGCTGTAACCTTCAGCGCGAGCAGATCCAAAACATCGGGATGACAAGGTTTTTGCCGGGATTGGAATGCGAGGCTCATTGCGTCCTTGATTTTTGAAAGGTTGAAATCAACGATGCTGTTGTCCCTCTTGATGACTCTATACATAGTGTTTTACCTCCGAAAACAGAATAAATTCGAGAATGATTCTATCGTCTGTTTTTATTATAGCATAGCGCAGCGGAAGCTGCAAGGGTTTTGGACGACGTTTGAACACTATATTTTGGCACTCGGTATCGAGTCAAGCCCAAGATGTTGTGTTGCGCTTTGGACAATACATATTTTCGTACCGAAAGAGTAGGATATAATCAAATAACAAAAATCGTTTTCAATTAACAAAAACATAAACGGTGCGGGAACGAAGCCGTTCCAATATAAATATATTGAGCACATTTTATGCACGGAAACAACGCTGATGGTATATTATAAAAGACGCAGAGGTATAAAAACAAAGGTTATACAATGAATCGGTTTTACACCGAATGCCGAGAAAAAGTTGAAAACAGCGGACAACCCGATATTTGAGAGCAAACCCTCGGACTGTCCGCTTTTATCTTTTGTGTCGTAAAAAATACCGTGTTCAGCTTTCGAAGCTTATCCTGCTTGAGAGCAGGGAAACTTCGGGCGATTTGCCGCTCGGTGCAACGCAGAGCAGGCCGCCGCCGCAGCTGAAGCTGCGCTCCGTTCCGTCCGCTTCAATGAGCCGACAGCGGCAGGGGACAACGGCCGTCACGAACGGGGCGTGGCCTGCAAGAAAAGCCGAAGAAAAGCAGGATGATGCCAAGCTCGCCTTCGGTGCCGCGCACGGAAAGGCTCAGGGCGGAACCCGAGAAAGCATCACCGTCGGGGGTTGAAATTTTAAGGGTATAATCTTTCATACTGCACCTGCTGCAATAAACGCTGTGTGCGAGAGACATTAATTATGTTCCCGAAGCATTATAAGTTCTGATTTTTTGCTTTTTCAACCGCTTCATCAATCGAGCCGACAAAGAGGAAGGCGGATTCGGGCAGGTCATCATGCTTGCCTTCGATAATTTCGCGGAAACCGCGAATCGTTTCGCTGAGCGGAACATATTTGCCCTTAAAACCGGTGAACTGCTCCGCAACCGTAAGCGGCTGAGAGAAGAAACGCTGAACCTTGCGTGCGCGCGAAACGGTCAGTTTGTCTTCATCGGAAAGCTCGTCCATGCCCATTATAGCAATGATGTCCATAAGTTCGTTGTAACGCTGCAATATGCGCTGAACTTCGCGGGCAATTGCATAGTGTTCAGCGCCGACAACTTCGCGGGAGAGGATTCGGCTCGTTGATTCAAGCGGGTCAACTGCGGGATAGATGCCTTGGGAAGCAATGCTTCTGCTCAAAACCGTTGTTGCATCAAGATGCGCAAAAGTGGTTGCTGGTGCGGGATCGGTCAAGTCATCCGCGGGCACATAAACCGCCTGAACGGAGGTTATTGAACCCTTTTTTGTTGACGTTATGCGTTCCTGCAATGCGCCCATTTCATTTGCAAGCGTGGGCTGATAGCCGACAGCGGAGGGCATTCGCCCCAAGAGTGCGGAAACTTCGCTGCCCGCCTGCGTAAAACGGAAGATATTGTCGATGAAAAGCAGAACATCCTGATGCTCCTCGTCGCGGAAGTATTCCGCCATTGTCAAGCCGGAAAGGCCGACGCGCATTCTCGCTCCCGGCGGTTCGTTCATCTGTCCGTAAACAAGCGCGGTTTTTTCAAGAACGCCCGATTGCTTCATTTCGTTATAAAGATCGTTGCCCTCGCGCGTACGTTCGCCGACGCCGGTAAATACGGAGATGCCGCCGTGCTGGGTGGCAATGTTGTTGATAAGCTCCATGATGATAACCGTTTTGCCGACGCCCGCGCCGCCGAACAAACCGATTTTTCCGCCTTTGGCATACGGGCAGATCAGGTCAATGACTTTGATGCCCGTTTCAAGAATTTCGGTGGAAGAGGAAGGCGTGCGGTGAATAGCCCAATGTGCACAGTCCTTCGGGGCAGGTTTTTCGTCCACGGGGTCGCCGAGAACATTAAAAATCCTTCCGAGTGTTTTCCTGCCGACGGGAACGCTGATTGCAGCTCCGGTGTCGGTAACGGTTTCGCCGCGCTTGAGGCCGTCGGTGGATTCCATCGCAATGCAGCGAACGGTGTTGCCGCCGATATGCTGAGCAACTTCAACCGTCAGCGTTTTATTGCCGATCGGAACAGTGAGTGCATTGTTTATTGCGGGCAGCCGCCCGTCGGGAAAGTGAACGTCAATGACCGGGCCGATAACCTGGGAGACAGTTCCTGTAAGTTTTTTTGCCATTTTATAAACTCCTTTCGGAAACGGAGTGGTAGAGTGTTGTGAAGCGTTTACGCATCGGCACCGGCGATAATCTCCGTCAGCTCCTGCGTGATCGCGCTTTGCCGTGCACGGTTGTATTCAAGCTGCAAATCGTCCATCATGATGCCTGCATTTTTTGTTGCGCTGTCCATTGCAACACGCCGTGCCGCAACTTCGCACGCAAAGCTTTCGCGAACGGCACCGAACAGCATTGAACATATATATTCCGGAACAACGGCGTTCAGGACGGTTTCACTGTCCGGCTCGAATTCGGCGGGGCGTGCGGAGCCGCCGGACGGCCTTTCAAAAGGAAGCAGGCAGGAGAGGTGTGCCTCGCATTGCATAACCGAGATGTATTCGGTTGACACGAGAAGCAGCCTGTCAAATTCATCATTAAGGTAGCGTTTGCAAAGGTCGTCGCAAAGCTCTGCACATTCCTGCACGGTGAAAGCTTCCGCACCGTAACTGCGTTTCGTCAGAGTGTTCCAACGTTCAAAACCGCGTCTTCCGATGGGAATAACCTCGATTATGTCGTAACCACCGGCGTTTTCATCGTCGTCAGCCGAA
>ENA-OOVX01000493-OOVX01000493.1-human-gut-metagenome-genome-assembly--contig:-NODE-493-length-10850-cov-1.886985_pt1 | contig 10850 bp, 9 predicted proteins | sample MGYA00241401_ERZ501309 | MGnify/ENA primary metagenome ERZ501309 (study PRJEB25962, sample SAMEA2042282) | human gut metagenome | biome: human gut; feature: human-associated habitat; material: faeces... | reverse complement strand
GTTGTACAGACGTACGCTATTTAGGTGCCAGCTTGGAAAAGCCTTCCTTCTGGCCAGTTGAAATCAATCTGTTTTAATAAGAAAAAGCGATGAATAATGCAAAATATATAGTAACATGGATATGCTTGTTGTGGCTCACTATTGGCAGTTGTGTGGATAAATTCAATGCGCACTTGCCGGAGAGTAGTACGAGGGTGCTTATAGTTGAAGGTAACATCATATCAGATAGTACAGTCGTTTTTTCCTTGAGCTGTTCCTTTCCTTTGAATGTAGAAGGAATTCCTCAGGATTATAACAAGATAGATGCAGAAGTCAGTGTAGTAGGAAGTGATGGTTCTTGTTTTAATGGCACTTCTTTGGGAGATGGAAAATACCAAGTTGTAATTGGCTCTTTGAATAAAGATGCCAGCTATAGTCTGAAAATTGTGTATGAAGGGGATATTTATACTTCGGAGCCTCAATATCCATTGGAGACAGAAACAATAAATGACGTTACCTACGAGCAACCGGAAAAATACGGTGACATCTCTATCCGCTTTTCTATGCGGAGTGAAGATGGCGGATGTTATTTCTGGAGTTACGAGGAAGATTGGGAAGTGAGGGCAGTATATAATCCCAAGTTCCGTTATGACCCTACCACTGATGAGGTGGTTGATTTTGATGCTACACCATATGCACGGGGATGGTGTCATGATAAGTCGGCTAAAATCATAGTAGGTAATATAGGAACAAATAAGGATACTCAATTGAAGGATAAGTGGCTCTATTCTATAAAGGCGGATAATAACCGTGTCTTTCATCATTATAGCACTTTGGTGAAACAGCGTAAGATTTCGAGGGGCGAGTACAAATATTATCAGGAGAAAATAAAAATCAATGAAGAAATGGGTGGATTGTTTATTCCTCAGCCTTCAGAACTTCCTACGAATATTATTTGCAACAATTCAGGCAAAAATGTAGTTGGTTATGTGGGAGTTAGCATGAATGTGGCAAAATATCGTATTTTCATTTCTGCCGATGATATATATTATAGGTTTCCTGACGGTTATTGCCAAGAATTTAGAGGTTGGGCAGATTCGTACATGGATTTATATGTGATGGGATATGCTATTGCTTATCCATTGATGGTAGGTTATGCATGGGTTTCCGGAGGTTGTACAGACGTACGCTATTTAGGTGCCAGCTTGGAAAAGCCTTCCTTCTGGCCGGATGAAATGAATTAATATTGAAATGATATGAAGAGAGTGATATTTTGTATTATAGGTTGGGTTCTTGTATTGGGATTACACGCTCAAATTGTTGAGAATATGCGTATTTATACAGACAAGGACTGCTATGTGGCTGGAGAAGATTTGTGGATAAAAGTTTGTGTGACGGATTCCTTGTCTCGTGGAAGCGTATTAAGCAAAGTAGCTTATGTAGAGATAAGTGACACGAAGCTGGTATACGCACAAGGTAAAATCGACTTGCAGAACGGGAATGGATGGGGACGTATCAGACTTCCGCAAGTCATGCATACCGGAGCTTACCAACTGACGGCATATACGCGTTATATGAGGAACTATCCTATGGCTTGTTTCCCAAAGAAGTATATAGCCTTGCTTAATACTGTTCAGACAACAGAGGAGGATAATGTGGAACTTTTCACGGATTCCATTACCGTTTCACAAGCTTCCGGCAATCAGCTTTCCGGAGCGGACTTATGGACAGATAAATCGGTCTATGGGAACCGGAGTAAAGTAGCCTTGACATTACCCAATCTGCCTGCTGATGTCAAGGAGCTTACTTTGTCCGTAGTACGAAAAGACTATGTGCTGAAGGGGTTTCCAATATCAGCCGACGGGCAGAAGAACTATACAAGTGTTCCGGAACGGTCATTTGCTGCAGAGTGTGAAGGGCATATTGTAACCGGCAGGCTGATGGGAGCGCCTGCTGACAATGTAAATGCACGTCTGGCATGTGTGGGCAAGGATATTCGTGTCTTTGGCGGACAGCCTAAGGCTGACGCTATTTATGCTTTTTATACGACCGGAATAACGGATATGCAGGAGATTGTATTAACTGCATTACCGGAGGAGGAAAGTCCCTGCCGATTGGAGCTTATTTCTCCTTTTGTCGGGGTGTTGGCGGAAAAACTTCCTAAAGTCTGTGTGTCATTTCGGAAAGAAGACTTGATAGAGCGTGGTTTCAGCGCGCAATTACATTCTCTTTTGCCGGTAGATTCTTCGTATAGCAAGAGTATATTGCAACAACTTTATGATTTTGTTCCCGCTTCCACTTATAATCTGGATGAGTATGTTCGTTTCAGGACTGTGAGGGATGTTTTTGTGGAATTTGTCAAGGGAATACGTATCAGTCAGCTGGAAGGTAAAGATGTCATCCGGATACTGCAACCGGATATAAGGAGATTCAGTAATATGAAAACACTGGTGTTGTTAGACGGGATTCCGTTTGATGACCATGAAACCATTCTGAACTATGATGCCCGTTTGATACACTATATACATCGTTATACTGGCAAATATACTTTTGGCGGGGAGTTGTATGATGGAATTGTTTCGTTTATAACCCATCGGGGAACATTGCCTGATATACGTTTGGATAAGAATTCACAGATGTTTTCTTATGAGTTTCCACAAAAGAGAATCGCATTTGTTGCTCCATCATACAATTCAGAGAAACAAGCCGGTTCTCGCTTACCGGATTTTCGGCATACACTTTATTGGAATCCGGAGATAACTTCCGCTATGGGTACACTCAACTTTTATACTTCGGATATGAACGGAATATATATAATTACCCTACAAGGAATTTCGGTTGACGGTAGGGAGATAAGGATGCAAAGTGAGTTTGTTGTTGGTGCTAACCATTAGTATAGATGGATAAAAAAGAAAAAGGGCAGAGAACTGAAAAGTTCCCTGCCCTTTATTCATTGTATTTAAAGGTGTTTTTTTACATGGTTACGAGTGACTGCTTTGCAAGCAGCTTTTGTAGTTTACCGTTCAGTGTTTGACACATTGTTCCATTACCCATTGCCTGATAGCGTTTGATTTGGTACTGTAACATAAAAATTTCATTTGCATTCTTTTTCATAATTCTCATCTTTTTGTGCTCTCCGCGTTTCGGAAAGCGGGTTTTTACATCTTTTCTTTTATCTTATAACGTTGCAAAGATACGAAATGTTTGCGAGAAATGTGTTTTATAACATAAAAAATAGCCATTCATCCTTTATTTTCTTTAGAAATACTAGATTTTGCAATCTATATATGACAAATATGTTACGCAAGTTTCGCAAACTCTTCCTTGTTTTATACCTTTGTAAAAAGGGATATTTTAGTATGGAGAATATTGTCAGAACAATAAGAGCTTATTATCCGGTTTCAGATGAAGCATTGGCGACATTGGCACATGGTTTTGAAAAGCAAGTGTTTCCTGTCAAAACACTTATTATCCGTGCAGGACAATTTGATAGGCAAGTCCACTTCATAGAGAAGGGAATGACACGCTCGTACACCTTGCACGATGGAAAAGAAGTAACGACATGGTTCTGTATGGAAGGTGATGTAGCTTGTGGCTCGTGGGGTTTATATAGGAACAAAGCAGGCTTTGAATACGTGGAAACATTGGAAGAAACACTGGTCTATTCTATTTCCATTGAAACGCTTAATGAGTTGTATAAGTCAGATATAGATATTGCAAATTGGATGAGGGTGTTACAACAGGAAAATTTTCTTCGCTTACAAGATATTCATATATCTCGCCTCAACTTGTCTGCGTATGAGCGTTATGAAAAATTAATGAGTGAGTGTCCGGCCCTTTTTCATAGAGTGACTTTGGGACATATCGCTTCTTTCCTTGGCATTACACAACAATCATTGAGTCGTATCAGGGCAAAGGGGTATTTTTTAACATAGGATAAATTCCTATACATTAGAGTTTTGTATTTTTGTCCGCAAAAACAGGATGCGTATGAAAACAGAATATGAAAAGTGCATGGCTGGCGAACCTTTTATAGGAAGCAGGGATCCGAAAATAGTGGAGATGATTTTGCGTACAAAACGTCTCCTGGCACAATTCAATGCCACAGATTATGCCGATAGCAAGCGCAGGAGGGAGTTGTTGTGTGAGATGTTGGGACATGTAGGCAAGAATGTGCATGTGGATATTGACTTCCATTGTGAATGTGGCAAGCATATTTTTATGGGCGACAAGGTAATTGTCAACATGAATTGTACCTTTGTGGACAACAATCGTATTGACATAGGTAGCAACGTCTTAATAGCCTCTAATGTACAGATATATACGGCAACCCATTCTACCAAAGTAGATGAACGTATGGTGCAGGACTGTCCGGAAGAACAAGAAATCTGCCGTACGTATGCCTTACCTGTACGAATAGAGGATGGAGTATGGATTGGTGGAGGGGTTGTCATTTTGCCTGGTGTCACCATCGGGAGGAACAGCGTTATCGGGGCGGGGAGTGTGGTTACCCGTTCTATTCCTGCGAATTGTGTGGCAGTGGGAAATCCTTGTCGTGTGATAAAACAGATTGATAATATAGTATCTGTATGAGCATGTGTTGAGTAAATGTATTATCTTTGCATATATTACCATGTAAACAAGAGAGACTATATACTTATGGGGAAATTGGTGGAACTTTGGCGGAGTCCTTATCCTACGTTTTATCAACGCTGGAAGGCAGTAGTGATACCTTCGGCCATTATTTTTCTGATATTATATATACTTCAGCCGTTCGGTATTTCCCGGATAAAGGGAAGTGTGTTTGGGGTGGTTGCCGGTTCTGCATTGATTGCGGCAGGTGCTTCGGGAGTTTTCACCTATTTGCTTCCGGCATTATTTCCTGCTTATTACAAGGAGCAGAACTGGACATTGGGTAAGCATGTGTTGAATTTGCTGCTGATGTTGTTGCTGATAGCAGTGGGGATTTGGGCCTATCAATCATGGTTGATGGGAATGTGGTTGGACAAGCGGTTGTTCTTTCTGGCTTTGTCTTGGGTAATGGTGCTGGCACCTTTTCCTACCATATTTTTTCTGATGTGGAACCGCAATTTGCAACTGACCCGCAATCTGAAAGAAGCTATGGAGATGAACGGTCACCTTTCAAGGAGAATATCCCCGGAAGTTGGGATAGCGAGCTTGGAAGACAAGGTGTTTTCCTCGGAAGAAGCGTTGGTGTTTGCCGGTGGCACCAAAGAAATGCTGGAAGTAAAGGCCGGAGATTTCCTTTATGCAGAGGCAAAGGGGAATTACGTAAAAGTAGGTTACCGTTCAGATTCGGATAAAGAAAAGAAAATTACATGGAGATTGTTGCGTGCCACCATGAAGCAGGCAGAGGAAGCTGTCTCTGCTTGCCCTTTTATTATCCGTTGCCATAGGGCCTTTCTTGTAAACATCCGGATGGTGGTGAAAGTAGATGGAAACTCTCAGGGATATAAGCTGAATCTGGAGGGTTGCGAAGAAGAGGTTCCGGTTTCACGCGCATACGCCAAAGAGGTGAAAGCATTGATTGAAAACCGGACAAAGAGTTAGTCACTCGTCACAGAAATACGTTGTTCGTCACAAAGAGTTTGTTGGTTGTCACATATCCGGGCTGTCTGTCCCGGATATTTTTTTGTCTTATACCCTTCCTTTATGTTTGCGGCAGGAAACACAACGAATGTAAAGATATGAAACGGGAAACAGTCTTTGGGATATTGGGCGTATTACTTTATACACAGCCTTCCGTAGCGCAGAAATCAGTGACCGATACAGTACGTCTGAATTTTAATATAGACAGTGTCGCTTTGGAAGAAGTAGTGGTAAAAGGAGCCAGAACTCCTGCTGCCAACAGCCGTTGGAGCGATATGCATCCGGTGGAACTGGTCACGGTGGGCGGTGCGAACGGTGATTTATACAAGGCATTGCAGACTTTGCCCGGTACGCAAGTGCAGGGTGAAACCGGTGAATTGCTGGTACGTGGTGGAGGCAGTTACGAGACGCAGACTTTTATTGATGGAATGCATGTACTGAATCCCTATACTTCGAACGGAATAAATACCCCTGCTCGCAGCCGTTACTCTACATTTATGTTCAGTGGGGTAAACCTTGCTTCGGGAGGCGCTTCACAAGAATATGGAGAAGCGCTTTCGGCAGTCTTGCCATTGGAAACAAAAGATTACAGCAAGGTCGATAAAGTCGGAGTGAACGCTTCCGTTGTCGGTGTTGGTGGAGGGGGCACAAAGACTTTTGACAGAGGATCCTTGTCTGTTGACTTGAATTATCAGAACCTGGGTTTGTATGACAAGGTTTATTCGGGCAGGAGGGATTTCGAGAAGCCTTACCGGATGTTTTCCGGAGCTGTCCAGTTCCGTTATACTCTTGATGAAAGAGTGGTATGGAAGGTTTACGCACAATACGACCGGACGGACTTTTCCACTTACGAAGGGGATAACCGCAGATTGTTCGGGCTGGGTGAAGACAATATCTATGTAAATGCAACCTTTCGCAGGCATACTTCCAGAGAGTGGAGTTGGTTTGCAGGGGCGGCCTATTCTTACTATAACCGGAGAATGGGAGGAGCAGTTGTTTCGGGTGATAACTGGCTGGAACGTCAGCAAGAGACGCATCTGAAGGCTAAAGTTTCCAAACGGCTGTCATCGGTATTCCGCCTGGATATGGGGATAGAGAGCTATATCCGCAATTACAGGAATCATTATCTGTTGTGCGGGACGGATGACAGCAATCGCATGTCGCCTACCATTGGTGCGGGTTTCTTTTCGATGGCTTATTATCCGATGGAACAATTGAAGATGGAGTTTTCTTTTCGCACGGAATACACTTCTCCGAACCGTAAGATGAATTTCTCTCCCCGGCTGGCGGCGAACTATTATTGGGGAAACATGATGCTGTCGGGGATTGTAGGGCGATACACACAGTTGCCCGAGAACAACTGTCTGGTGCGTCGGCCGCAGTTGATGTCGGAAGTATGTATGCAGTACAATTTAGGCGTTCAGTACGACTATGAAGGGCGTTTCTGTAAAGCTGAACTTTATTATAAGGATTATGACCGTCTGGCATTGGAGGAAACGGATGCCGATACGAAAGCTGTATTCTTGACCTCCAACGGTTATGGACACAGCAAAGGCATAGACTTGTTCTTCCGTGATAGAGCGTCCTTCAAGAATCTGGAATACCAGTTATCCTATACCTATAATATAGCCAAACGTAAATATCGGGAGTATCTGGAACTGACTACTCCTCAGTATGCTACACGGCATAATGCAGCCTGGGTGGTGAAGTATTCCTTGCCTCGCCTGCGTTCCATTGTCAGCGTGACCGACCGTTTCAGTAGCGGACGTCCTTATCATAACTCCATGCTGCCGGGTCTGATGAACGATGAAGTGAAGCCTTATAACAGTCTGGATTTGGGTGTGACCTTCCTGGCAAGCAAGAAGGTAATTATCCATGCTTCCGCCAGCAATATCCTTTGCCGGAAGAATGAGTTCGGTAAGGTGGATAACAAGGCTGTCCTGGCTTCCAGCGACCATTTTTTCTATGTAGGAGTATATGTGACTTTAGGCAAGAAGGCCGCCTACGATGTATCCAATTTTTAGACAATAACCCTTTTTAAAATAAACAAAGATGAAAGCAATGATTATTTTTTTAGTATTTGTAATGCAAAGTGCCGCCCAGCTGCTCTTTGCCCAGAACCTGACTATTGAAGTGTGTGACATTGAAAAGGTGGAGGGGCATCTCTATGTCGCCATCTACAATTCGGAAGAAACATTCATGAAGAAACCCTTGACCGCCTTCCGGATAGATGTGAAAGATACGTCGCTCTCCATTCCTTGCCAGGGGTTACCTGCGGGTACGTATGCCATTTCGCTGTTTCAAGACGAGAACGGAAACGGGAAACTGGATACTGCCGTTTTCGGCATTCCTACAGAGAAGTACGGGTTCAGTAATGATGCTCAAGGCGTTATGGGCCCGCCGTCTTATGACAAATGCAGCTTCACTTTTTCCGGAGACACGACTTTGGTGATACATCTGAAGTAGAGTGATTATGTAAGTAAAAACGGGAATTAATTTTCTTTTGCGGACGATTTACACTATTTTTGTGGCTCAACCTTAATAATTGCATTATGAAACGAGTTGCACGACTTCTGGGATTTCTCGGACTGGTATGTTTGCTTGCCTCTTGCGGCAAACGTTCTTTCATTACAGACACTTCTTACCGCCAACGTGTGGAGCAGGATTTCAATCAAAAAAAAGAAAGGTTGCCGCAGGGCGATTTGTTTGCCATATTTGATACGGACTTGACGTCGTACGAACGCGAAGCTTTGGAGTTCCTTTATGCCTATATGCCTTTGGCAGACATTGCCGATTATTCCGGAGAATTTCATCTGATGAACGTGCGCGCCTCCCAAAAGGCTGCCGATGAGATGCCTTGGGGAAAAGTTATTCCTGAGGATTTGTTTCGTCATTTTGTACTTCCGGTGCGGGTCAACAATGAGCATCTGGACAGTGCACGGGTAGTGTTTTACGAAGAACTGAAGAATCGTGTCAAGTCTCTGTCCCTCTATGATGCCATTCTGGAGGTGAACCACTGGTGCCACGAGAAGGCTATCTATACTCCCTCCGATGCCCGTACCAGTTCGCCTTTGGCAACGGTACGCACGGCATACGGGCGTTGTGGCGAGGAATCTACCTTGCTGGTTGCCGCCTTGCGTTCGGTGGGTATCCCTGCTCGTCAGGTCTACACACCCCGGTGGGCGCATACCGACGACAATCATGCGTGGGTAGAAGCATGGGCAGACGGGAAATGGTATTTTCTTGGAGCCTGCGAACCCGAACCGGTACTCAACCTTGGTTGGTTCAATGCTCCGGCCAGCCGCGGCATGTTGATGCATACCAAAGTTTTCGGACGTTATGAAGGAAAAGAAGAAGTAATGTCCGTTAACCCCACGTATACGGAAATCAATGTGATTGATAATTATGCCCCTACTGCTAAAGCTATCGTAACGGTGACGGATGCCGAAGGTCAAGCCAAGGTTATGGTGAAAGATGAAGCGGGAAATCCGGTTCCTGACGCCTGCGTGGAGTTCAAACTCTACAATTATGCGGAATTCTATACCGTAGCAACGAAACATACCGACGATGGTGGTGTGTGCGGACTGACTGCCGGAAAAGGGGATATGCTTGTCTGGGCCTCCAAAGATGGTCGTTTCGGTTTTGCCAAACTTTCTTTTGGCAAGCAACCGGAACTGACTGTAACCCTTGATAAGAAAGCGGGTGACAGTTTCACAGTAGATATTGATATTGTGCCTCCTGCAGAAAGTGCCAACTTACCCGAAGTGACGCCGGAACAGCGGGCGGAAAATGACCGCAGACTGGCGATAGAAGACTCTATCCGTAATGCCTATGTCGGTAAATTCATTTCGGAAGAGGCGGCACGCAACTTTGCGAGAGATTATAAGTTGGATCGGGATGCAGTAGCCAAGATTCTGGTTGCCGCCCGTGGAAATTACAGAGTAATTCGTGAGTTCATGACTCGTCTGCGTTCTGATAACTCCAGGAAAGGAGGGATAGACCTTTTGCAGCAGATTTCGGCAAAAGACCTTCGTGATGTTCGTCTGGATGTGTTGATAGATCACATGCAGTCTCGTGTGCGTACGACGAATGCCGGATATTTCCGTAAATATGTACGCAACCCGCGCGTAAGCAATGAAATGTTGACTCCGTATAAGACTTTCTTTGGCAAGGTGATCTCGAAAGAAGATGTTGAGGCTTATGTGGCAGAGCCTATGAAGATGGTTGCATGGGTGGCAAAGAATGTTCAGGTGAACAAGGAATGTAATCTGGGGGCACCTCCTGTATCTCCCGAAGGTGTGTGGAAAGCACGTCTGGCCGATGCCCACAGTCGTGATATCTTCTTCGTGTCCATGGCACGCAGCATGGGAGTGCCTGCACGCATTGATGAGGTGACGGGTAAAGTACAACTGATAACTGACGATGGAGCCATAGATGTGAACTTCGAAGCAGCCGGACAGGCATCTGCGCAGAGGGGCAGGCTTGCAGCTAAATATACACCGATTCAGTCATTGGATAATCCGAAATATTATTCTCATTTCACTATTTCCAAAGTAACTCCGCAGGGTAATTTGCAGTTACTGTCTTATGATGAGGGTGACGCAGACATGGGTGGCGGCGTTACATGGAGCAGTTTGCTGAAGGAGGGAACGTCTCTGGATGCCGGAGATTATATTCTGGTAACCGGTACCCGCCTGGCAAGTGGTGGTGTATTGGCGCAAATGACATCATTGAATGTGAAAGCAGGCGGACGTACAGAAACGAAACTGGTGATGCGTGAAAACAAAGATGAAGTACAGGTTATCGGAAACTTCAATTCGGAGAGCTTGTTCACAACATTGGAAGGTGGTAATAAGCAAAGCCTGCTTCAAGCCTGTGGCCGTGGATATTTCGTTGTCGGTATTCTTGGAGTGAACTAGGAGCCTACAAACCATGCCTTACGGGATATCTCTGCTTTGAAAACCGACTTGGAGAAATGGGGCAGAAAGCTTGTATTACTCTTCCCGAATCAGGAACAAGTCGGCAAATATCGTGCTGCTGACTTTCCCGGTTTACCCGATACTGTGATTTATGGAATCGACACAGAAGACATTGTCCAGCAGATTGTGAAGAATATGAAGCTGAAACACAAAGATACATTGCCCATATTTATCATTGCCGATACCTTCAACCGTGTGGTCTTTGTTTCTCAAGGATATACGGTCGGTCTGGGAGAGCAATTGATGAAAGTAGTACATGGATTATAAAGAGGAGTCAGAGTG
>ENA-OOVX01000489-OOVX01000489.1-human-gut-metagenome-genome-assembly--contig:-NODE-489-length-10868-cov-3.260057_pt1 | contig 10868 bp, 17 predicted proteins | sample MGYA00241401_ERZ501309 | MGnify/ENA primary metagenome ERZ501309 (study PRJEB25962, sample SAMEA2042282) | human gut metagenome | biome: human gut; feature: human-associated habitat; material: faeces... | reverse complement strand
AATTATAAACAAACATTTCGTCGGTTAATCCAAACACTAAACGCCCGGTATATTTGTAGCGCAAAAAGCACATTAAACAGGTCGTAACCGCTTGGTTGTTGTAATACCTCTTTTGCTCCGGGCTTAATCCCTGTTTGGGTTTTGGTAACGCCGTGTATGCTTTCCCAACAACTTGATTTTGTTTTCGCATATAAGCGTTAAGAACACGGGCGAAATAATCGGCATTGAATTGATGATAATGTTTGCGTTCAGCGTTGCCGTCCCTATCTTTCGGTAAAAATTCGTCCAATTCCCCGGTTATTAGCAATTCAAATGATAACTTAATTTCCGATAAGGTTAATTGCGAATAATACCGTTTAAGCAAATCCAACAACCGTGTACAAATGTACGCCCAATCGTTTTGTTCCGTCGGAATGATAAAACCCACGTCCATTGCAATGAACCGGAACATTTGCCCGGTTTTTGCAATTAACGTTTCGTCGTCTATCTCGGCAATCTGTTTTTTCGTGGACGCTGCAAAAATGTACTTTTCAACCGTCGTTAACGCTTTAGCAACCTCCGGCAATTCAACCATAGCCCGGCGCACGTCGATTGCTTTTGCCGTACCGCTATAAAGAATTGCAACGGCATCTTCACGGGCAACGGGTAAATTGTTTTTCTTTTCGGGCAATGTTTCCATATTAATAATCGTCTTTTAAATACTCAATAGCCCCGGCAACGTTTAAATGTTCCGTCGGCTTCTTATATTCGGGTTTCAAATGTAACTTTTTTCTTTCAACGTCGCCCCGTATGAAGTTACGGACGGTTGCCAACCAACCGTTTTTTGTGCGCTTCATATTCTTTTGGTCGCTCCAATCACTAACAGAATGGAAATAATAAACCAAATCAACCCTTTCAAATTCCGGGGTCGCAAACTTTCTTTCAAATTCGGAATAATCCACGCCAACGCCGTTTTCAAACTTAACCATCTTATAAACTTCGGAATTGCGGAACAATGTTTTTTTATCCTTTGGTTCCTCAACCTTTTGTTCTTCCGGGAATAGGTTAGCCGCAAAAGGCTTTTGCGGCGTATTACTATCATTAGTATTTGGTATATTTAAGTCTTTATTATCATTAGTATTTATTAGTGTCGGATTTTCCGTATCCGGTTTTTCCGTATCCGGTTTTTCCGTATCCGGAAAATCCGTTTGCGGTGCATCCGTAACCGGATTTTCCGTAAATGGTTGAAATACGGCTTTGTCGCAAATTTCATACGCATATCCCGCAATTGTTCCATCCGGGTTGCGTCGCATAATCTTTGCACAATATCCGTATTTCTCTAACTCTTTTATCCCACTATATAGGCTATCCCGTCCGTCGGTTGCCCTATTGGTTAAATCTCGCATATTCAACGCCCAATTGGGCGGTAACATTTGAACGTATGCAATTATCCCTTTTGCTTTCCAACTCAAACGATTATCTTTCAAAAAATCGTTTGCCATCGACGTAAACCCCCTATCGTAATCACGCCGGGAAATAGTGTTATTACTTACTGCCATCGTGTCCGCCCTCCAACTCTTTAACAGGTTCCCACGCTTTGCGCACTTTCAAAACATTATCCGCACTTTCATTAGGAACCAATGAGACAACAGGAAAGCGGGAACGGTCTCCCGGCTTTTGAGTTGTGGCAAATTGTACATTCAAATCAAAGATAATGCCTTTGCAAAATCCCCTTTCCGCTAACATACCGTCGAACGTTTCCCGAATTTGGGGAATTGTGGATGCGGTTCCCTTTGTCGAAAACTGCCAAACCCCGGCAATACCCCGCACCAACGGAACAATGAAATTAAGCGTTAATGTTACCTCCCAACCGTCGGTATCGGGTTGCTTACTTTTCCGGTTTGGGTACCGTTTGGCAATCGACAACATTAAATTAGGATATTGGGAAATAGTTAATTCCTCATACTTTTTGCCGTCCCAAACTTGGAACGTTTCGCCATCGCCCGCCGCAATCAAACGCCCGTCGTCGTCCCGGTATTCGTAACGCTCGTTACATACTTTTGCCGGGTCGTCGTCCGGGAAAACAATTTGTATTGTTTGCGGCTTTTCGCCGTATGCCTGTGTAAATAACCCGGCATACTTTCCCGTTGGTATAAAGTAATCAACGCTTTGCGGATAACCGTTTGCGTTTTTAATACCGATTTTTATTTGACCGACACGGGGCAAAATCAAACGGGATTGTTGCGCCTCCGGTCGTTTTATTCTTCCTTTCATCATTCAACAACTTTTATATTTAACTCTAATTTAACGGGCGAATTTTCCCAATTTATATGCGATAATTCCGGGGGTATTTCTCCCAATAACTCAACCGCATCAATCCAAACGGGGCTATCAAAATCCCGTGTACATCTTTCGGGTTTTTCCGTATGTATAATTGCCCGTCCGTCCTTATCAACTGCATAATATACTATATTCATAACAATCAAATTTCGGGGTCGTCGTTCAACATCTTTTTCCTACTCTCATTTTTGGGCTTTTTAGGCTCGTTTGCGGGCTTTACTTTCTTTTCCGTGGTATTACCCCGCTTTGCGGTCGTTTTGCCCGTGGTGGCTTTCTTTTCCGCCTCCTTTGCCTTTTTGGGCGCACGTTTAACAATGGTTGTTTTCTTTAGTTCCTTTTCCAATTCTGTTTTTTGTTTTAATCCTTTTTCAATCGCATACGCTTTCATTCTCAATTCAAATGCTCGTAATTCATCACCTTGCAATTTTTCCGCCTCTGAATGTACATCAATATCAGACCACATTTGCATTTCCGAAAAACTTTGAAATGCTCCTTTTACTTTTACATACCCATCAGAACATTTATAAATGTTTGTTGCTATACTATACCAACGGTGTTGGTCTAAATCTAATCCCTCATCAATCAAATTAACGCCGTATGTTTGTGCAATATCTGTGGTATGATACAAAGAATAATTATCATCAGCATTGTTAATTTTATCTATAAAAATTTCACAACTGATTGTTTTTATATTCGTACCATCTGCCTTGACTTTCTCGGCGGCGTCCGTGTTTTCGTCCGGGGTTGCCTCCTTTGGGGCTTTCGTTTTAATCAATTCCGCCAACGATAAGGATATTACGTTTTGCGTTAAATCCGGGGCATTGTCTAACAATACCATGCCATTAACCGACGTAAACGTATTATCTTTCTTTTCGTCCTCAATGGCTGCAATTTCTAACAGATACGGGATTTTCCGTATATTGGGGCTATCCGTTTGTTCTTTCAGATTATACGACGGACGTTTGCGCCAATCTTTCGGGCTGAAATTGAAAATACGGGTTACGGGGAATTGTTCAAAATTGACGTTCCACATATCCCGGTACATCCCTAATTGTATTTCGCTTTCCTCGTAAAACCCTTTGCGTCCGCTCTTAAAATCGACAATTGCGTTAATACGTTCGTCCCCGCCAATCTTTGCCAACATGGTACACGGGCAATCAATCATTCCGGCATACTTGTAATACGGATGCACCAACGCAATTTCAACCGCCAACGGGCGTACATCATAATCCAATACGAATTGAGCAAACGCCAATACGTCCTTTTTCAAATCGTCGGCATAATATATAAAATCGTCCGGCAATCGGTAAACCTCAATATATTCTTTTAGTTTGCCTTTTAACCCGTCCAAATCATAAGCCCGGTTAATTAATAATTCCTCAAATGCGGCGTGCATAAACGTACCATACGCCGCCCGTTCGCCTTTGTATCGTTCCGCTTCCTCAATGCCTTTGTTGGCAATCCATTGTATTAAGTGCGGGGCTTTGGGTAACGTTTGGGACAATATCGTTGTAACCGACGGGAAAAACTCCGGGTTCCCGTTGTCGTCATATCGGTAATAATAGCGGTGTCCCTTACTATTCAATTGCCAAACCTTATACGGGGGTTCAATCAACGTTTTTTCATCAAAAAACATTGCCGTCATTTCCTCAACCGTCATGCCCGGCAATATCTCAAATATTCCGGTTGGTTGTTCAACCTCGACCGCTTCAAACGGGGGAATTATTTGTTGTTGTTCCTCGGTAATTTCCGGGAATTGGTCGGCGGGAACGGCTCCCAAATTTTCGACCGTCTTTTGTACCGGGTTTTCCGGTTTCTTTTTGTTCGCTCTCATTTTCTACTCTTTTTTAATTCTGAAAATCCACATACTACCATTGCGGCACACATACCCGCAAACATCAATTGCCACGGGTTCCAAAATGCACCAATCAGACAACCAACGCCCAACGTTCCAAACGTCGCAATAGTGGCTTTCGCTTGGAACCTATCGGAAAACATAACGTCCTCCATGCGTTCAAACCATTTTAACCCGTTATTCTTCATATCCAAACAAATAATTAGGGGTGCAATTACACATTTCGCAAATGATAACAACCCATTCCGGGCGTATCTGTTTGGTCGTACCGTTACATAAGTTAGTCATATTAACTTGTTGTGCGCTTTCGGTGCGTCCCTCCCATAAACGGGCGGCAACCTCTTTTTTATAAACCTTAATCCCGGCGGTTTGCGCCCGTGCGATTGCCTCGTTTACTCTTAATTTCGTCATTTCTGCCATTTCTTTAGTCTTTTATTGTTAATAACTCGGTTCGTTACTCTCTTTGTGTCCGCAATGCGTACACGTTTTTTCCTCCCAAATTGCGGTATATTCCGGCGGGGTCAAATATCCGTCGCCTCCGGTCTGTTTATATTCCCCGTCGGTAACTTCCATTTCGCCGCCGCACTCCGGGCAATCTTCATTACCCATTAAATCCAAATCCGGGACAATGAAATATACCCGTTTCAGATACACGCCCAACGCCTCGGAAATCGCCGCATAACAATTGGCGGTTTGTTCCTCGGTTACGTCCTCGTTTATTGCATCGAAAACGGAAACGCCCCAATTGTCCGGGTCGTCCTCAATAACTTTGTTTTTGAGTAATTCCGAAACGACAATTTCGGAAACTTGTTTGGCTGTTTTCCCGCTATCGGTCGCCAATTGTTTTAATAAATCGCTCTCTTTTATCTTCATTTCTTTCTGTATATTATACCCTTATATGGTTTGCCTGTATCAACGCTTTGTTTTATCAAATGCCTATAATAACCCTTTTTATGTGCATCTTTATAATTCTGAAACTCAATACAAACATTCCCGTTTTCATCTATTCCCTCAATTGGGAAATCGTATTTTGTTTTGTTTCTTATGGCTATATCAAAATTGTTATTTTCATTAATAGAACACCAACGCAAATTCTCAACGAAATTATGAAAACGTACTCCGTCGATATGGTCAACGCATGGTTTGTTGCCTGGGTTTGGAATGAAAGCCGCCGCAACTAATCGGCTAACTTGCCTTTTCTCAACCTTTCCGTTTCTCATTAATCCAACAACTAACCCGTTGGCTCTTACTATACAAGGGGTTAAAATCTTATTATTGATAATTGATTTTACCCTACCAAAAGAACTAATTAAATATAGTCCCTCAAAATCTGCTATTTCTTTCCATTCTTCCATATCTTTTATTTTGCTGCAAATATAAGATTTATTTTTGGTATATTAAATAAAACCTTTGAATATTTTATTTGTTCACGTTGGACGCTTGTAATACAGATAAAAAGCACTAATTTTGTTGCACCGCATAACCTTATAACATCGCTCTCGGTTACTGCGTACCAACCCCGGCGTTACTTCATTGCGTCGGGGGTTATCTTTTACCCGCTCAATATAGACATTTCGGTATATATCGCCGTAATACCCGGTTTCCCTTGTAATTCGTTCCAACGTTCGCAAATCGTATTCGCCAAATACAACGTACTCATGTTCTAACAATTCGGCGTCTTGTAATGCAAACTCAAACGTAATATCAACGTATTTGTCGCCAACCCGGTTAAATGCGTGTTCTATGGGAATAAAAGCAAATGTTTTGCCCTCGCAATATCGCAGCCGTTCCGGGAACAATTGGCAAAGCAAATGCGCATTCCGATAACATTGTTGCGGTTGGGGTTTCAGTATATCCCGGATAATCTCTAATTCGTAATCGTTGAACACGTCCGCCGCCCGGACAATATCAACACGTTTTGCAACGGCGATTGTATCGGCAAAATATTGTTTTTGCCGTGGGTTCAAATCTAACCGCATAAACGCCCGCATTTCCTCAATAATAACGCTTTCCATAATCAGCCCTTTGTAAATCCCTTAAATGCCACATGGTAAACGTCGTATTGTTTCCCGGTAACATAGAACTCAATCATACGTTCCGGGTTCCCGGCGTCGTTTATCGCAATGGTTGGGTATGGTTCCCCCGGCAATTGGTTATAATCGCTTTCAATGTCCCCCAATCCCTCCGGGAAATCCGAACGGTCGGCGGAAAAATACTGGGTTAAACTCTCTTTTATTCGGTTCAACATTTCGTCGCCGTGCGGCTCAAAATACGCTTTTATCTTATCTTGTTTTCTTAATGCAAATCGCATGGTTTCCAAATATTTTTTTGAAACGTCCACGACCTTTGCGCACGTTTCCGGGTTAAACATTCCTATATGCGTGTATTCCGTTGGTAATCCCAATTGCTCGGATAACCATTTGTAAGCCTCGGAACGCTTCATTAATTTGCGCTTATATATTTCGTCAAAATATCGGTGCGCCTCAATCTTACATCGGCGCAACTCGGCGTTTGCTAATCGACCCTTTGCCCGGTCGGTTCCCGCATGAACGCCAACATACGCCCGGCATTTAGGACAATAGTAAATCATTCCGTAATCAATGCCGTAAACCTCAATACTATTTTTGTACTCGGTTGGAATATGGCAATACGGGCAAATCTTACCTTTCAATATTTCCCGTTGTTCCTCTGTTAATATCATTTTGCCCTCCTTAATCACTTTGCAAAACTTATAATATTGGTCGTGCTTACTCTCAACTTGACAAAGCAACCCAATATCGTTGCCGTCCAATAATAGGTTTAACACATCGCCGGGATTGTGCCGGGTATAAAGCAAAAATAACCCGCCGTTTGCATTTTGGATTATCTTATACATTTCTTGACTTAATCGGTAACGTTTCGTTTTATTCATCGCTCTAAATGATTATGCCGGGGGATTGCGCCCCCGGCTTGTTATTACTGCAAATACGCAATTGCGTTTAATCTTTCCTTTTCCTTTGTTGCGCTCTCAACGTTGCGGGCAATCCATTGTTCGGCGGGGTTCTCGGCAATCCATTGTTTACGATAATCCGGCGTGAAATAAGCAACCATTTTTTTGTATGCCTTTTCCGGGTTCGCCAATATTTCCGCCGTATGGCTCAACCGTTTGCCGTGGTCGCCTTTGCCAATTAAATCCAAACGCCCAAAATAAAACGACCCGTCGGCGGTACACGCCACATATTCACGGGCGGACGTTCTTTTTGAAACAATCGCTTTACTATCGACGTCAATAACTTGGTACTCGTATTTCTTTCCCTTTACTTTCTTAACTAAAATGTACTTTGCCATGATTGAAAATTTATATTGTTCTGGGGAAAACGCCCCGTCGTTGTTTACTGATAATAGAAAGTGATTTTAACGCCTCGGCGCAATTTGCAAACCTCTTTGTCTCTGTAACAATTGAAAGCACGTTTTAATAAGCGATTGACTAACTTAATGTCGCCGACAATCTTTATTAAACCGGACACGCCAACCAATACATTAACCTTTTTGCCGTTTACAATTCCGTTTACCTTGATTTTGAAATTGCGGTTAATCTCTTTTGTTGTGTAATCTAATCCGTTATAAATGCTTTGAGTATTCATATTGTTTCGCTCTCTATTTTCCGGGAAAACGCCCGGTCGTTCTTGCTTGATGATGCAAATATACAACCTTTATTTTAATTACCAAAGGTTTTATCTTTTATTTTTCAATTTTTATTCGATAATGTATGCCTTTATATGGCTTACCTGTATCAACAGCCTTTTTTATTAGCGTTCTATCAAATCCTTTTTTTTGTGCATCCTTGTAATTTAAGAACTCAACACATACTTTGCCATCATATCCGACGCCCTCAATTGGAAAATTGTATTTTGTCTTATTCCTTATCGCTAATTCGTAATTCATATTTTCCTTTTGCGTACACCAGCGCAAATTTTCAACAAAGTTATGATAACGCACTCCGTCGATATGGTCAACGTATGGTTTATTGTCCGGATTGGGGATGAAAGCATTTGCAACCAATCGGCTAATTTGTTTTGTCTTACTCTTTCCGTTTTTACTTAATGATACGGTTAAACCGTTACTAATAGTTTTTGCGGGACAAAGTATTGCGTTTTTCCTTACCGTCATTATTCGACCGTATGAACTAACCTTATATAATCCCTCATAACCTTTAATGTCTTTCCAATTCTCCATAAATTATATTTTAGTATTTTGATAGTGCAAATATAAGAAGTTTTATTTTTATTTCTCATACTATCGGCATACTAATATTATTTTCTTAGAATTTTCGATTTAAGCGACTTTTGCAAACGGGACGGGTAAATTTCCACTTTGAAATAAAATGCCCGGAAACGGGCTAAAAATGGCTTAATAGAAAAGGGGTTGCAAGCCAACTTTATAAGTAAGCCAACATTTAAGAAAAACGGGGCGGGCTGTTGGCTTTGCCCTTTTCAGTTGGTAGCTACCCCAACCTACCCCGTTTTTTCAAAGATAGTTATTTTTCTATTGTTATAACCTCAAACCCGGTAATTTTTGTATGTGGATTTTTTGAAACAATATCAAATTCACGGTTTTTTATCCGTTTTGTTTTCCATAGGAAATTAAGAAAACGTTTATATTGTACGCTTTCTGTTATTAAAAGGCTATCCCGTGTTATAATTTTGCCCGAAAACGTATTATTTATAATACATCCGTCAAAATCAACCCATTTGTCGGAATACTCAATACAACGTAATACGGTCGTAACCGTGTCGCCGGGCAAATATACAACACTATCCCGGACGGTTGCCCGCAATTCGTTGATTGTTTCCATTTGGGTTGTTGTAACCCGTTCCAAATCCCGGTTCTTTGCCTGCAACGTCTTTATCAACGCCAAATCATCCGCCCGGTACTTTTTGTATTCCGCCAATGACAACTCCAAATTCCCGACTTTGATTGCGTTCAAACTGTCTTTCGTTTGATACGTCTTGACGTCCTGCAATAGTATTTCGGTATTACTCCGGTATTGGTCCCGTTCCTCGGTCAACCTCTTTATTTTGACGTGTTGCACCCAAAAGGCGGCGGCAACCGCCATAATGATTGCCGCCAATATTATATACTTTTTCATGCGTTTGCCGTGTAAATGATTAACGAACTATTCGGCGTTTTGCTCAATGTTAAAACGTAATGTCCGCCCGCCATTTCAACCGTACTATTTATTTCGTCCTCGTTAATCTCCAATTGTGCAAAGGAAATTACGACGCCCGAAATATATACTTTTGGTATGTTGTGCAACGGGTCGGCGTTTACGGCGTCAATAAATGCGTCTATTTCCGCCTGTGGGTTCGTTACGTTTTTCGTATCTTCTTGGTTGTCCTCAACCGTAACCGTAAAAACGTCCTCGCAATCTGCAATAATAGCGGATAACAACGGGGCAATACTAATTCCCGCTTGGTTCCCTTGATTGGCAACCAATTGTTCCAAATACTCCTTTTTGTCTTTCTTTGTCATAATGGTACAAAATTAAATGTTACTATATTCAATTGCCGCATTAAAACACGGGCATTCTTTAATGAACTCCCACGGCTCAATAATGCCGTCGCCGTTCAAATCCGGGGAATAATCCCTATGTCCCTTAATCGTTGCGTCCGGGAACATAACGACTAACCGCATAAGCAACCATAATAACGCCTCTTTTTGTTCCGGCGTGCGTGTGTCGGCGGCTTTGCCGTTGGCATCCAATCCCCCAACGTAACAAATGCCAATAGACCGGGAATTTTGCCCGGAAACGTGCGCCCCAATCTCGGAAAGATAACGCCCGGTTTCAATTGTCCCGTCCGGCAATACAACAAAGTGATAACCGCAAATTCGCCCGCTTTGGGGTTGCTTCTTAAATCCCCGTTCTTTGTGCCAACCGTCGATAACATCAACGTTGACTTTTGCGCCCGGCTTGGTTGCGGTGCAATGTACAATCAAATCCGTAATCGTCCGGGTCGTTTTTTGCCCCTCCAAATACTTTAAAATCTCTGTTTGGTTCATTGTTCGCCCTCCTTTTCTTTATTGTTAATAATATCGCTATCGTGTTCCCGTTGGTATCTCTCAATTATCGGTTGCCAATATCCCGGCAATACCCGTGTAAACTCCAACCGGATAACGTGGTAAATAACACGCAATGCAATCTTTGTGGGATATGCTTTAATAAGGTTGCGAAATGCGTTTTGCAAATACACATACATAAAAACATAAGTAAGCGATTTAATTACTACTTTGGCGGCTTCATTATCGCCACATTGCAGCATTACCGAATAAATAACGTGTATAATAATAACGTACAAAAGCAATTCCGCCAAAGCGTTTTTAAACTTACTGAAACGAAAGTTTTTGCAATGTCTTACGCTTACCCCATCCGCCCGCATACCCGCCCAAATATTGAAAGCAAACATTATAATCAATGCGTACATAAATCCAGCCGTTGGGGTTAAATAGGCTAAAACCGGGCTTAACGACGTGGCGAATATCATACGCCATTGTTCCCAATTAAAAATTCTTTCCATAATTTAAATTGGCATTAAAATTGCATTTTTTAATAAAATTGTGGAGACGAAAGACTGTAATCTTCCTCTTTTTTTTATAATTTTGCGGTTTTTAAGTTCGTAAGAATACTACTAAGTAAACAATTATTAAAACAGTTATA
>ENA-OOVX01000486-OOVX01000486.1-human-gut-metagenome-genome-assembly--contig:-NODE-486-length-10899-cov-1.384913_pt1 | contig 10899 bp, 8 predicted proteins | sample MGYA00241401_ERZ501309 | MGnify/ENA primary metagenome ERZ501309 (study PRJEB25962, sample SAMEA2042282) | human gut metagenome | biome: human gut; feature: human-associated habitat; material: faeces... | reverse complement strand
CCCGCCGTATCAAGGATAGCAAAGGTACGGAAGCGGTTTCCACCATAGGGCAAATGTACTCGTTTTCTCTGAAAGACGGTTTTGTGATAGACGGAGAACCGGGCTTTGTGTTGCAGCCATACGATCAGGTATATGTGCGTAAGAGCCCTGCTTATCAGAAACAGGTGAATGTGCAGGTGACCGGTGAGGTTTTGTATGAAGGTGATTATGCGCTGACAGAGAAGAGCGAACGTCTTTCCGATTTGATCAAGAAGGCAGGTGGAGTGACTCCGTTTGCTTATATCAAAGGGGCCCGTTTAAGCCGTCGTATCAATGCCGATGAACGCAAACGTATGGAAACGGTTCTGGACATGGCCAAGACTGGAAAGGACTCCATTGATGTCAACCGGCTGGATTTGGGAGATATCTATTATGTGGGTATCGATTTGGAAAAAGCGATGCTTAAACCCGGCTCCAGTGCGGATATCGTATTGCGTGAGGGGGATGTGATTGAAATTCCCGAATACAACAACACGGTACGTATCAGCGGGGCTGTGATGTATCCCAATACCGTTTCATTTGAAGATGGCAAGACGTTGAAATATTATATCGAGCAGGCCGGAGGTTACGGTTTCCGTGCGAAGAAGAGCAAGGCGTATATTGTATATATGAACGGTCAGGTGAAGAGAGCGAAGAAGGGTAGCCGTGAGCTGATCCAGCCGGGCTGTGAGGTGATTGTTCCGGTGAAGGAAAAGAGCAACTGGTCTTTGCAGAACACTTTGTCCATAGCAACCACCAGTGCGTCGTTGGCTACTATGATTGCATCTATTGCTAATATCTTAAAATAGAAACAGTATGGCGGAAGATAAGAATTATACGAATAATACGGAAAGACCACGGGAAGACGAGGAGTTGGAAATTGATTTGATGGAGTATGTCCGTAAGTTGTGGGCTGCCCGAAAGATGCTGCTGAAGGTTGCCGGAATAGGTGCTATTGTAGGGGTGATTATCGCTCTGAGTATTCCTAAGCAATATACGGTGGAAGTGACATTGTCTCCCGAATCCGGTAAAAGCGGAGGGGGGAGTTTGTCGGGAATGGCTGCCATGCTGGGGATCGGAGGCATGAGTCTGGGCAGTGAGGCGGATGCGTTGAACGTATCTCTTTTCCCGGATATAGTAGCGTCTACTCCTTTCATTCTGGAACTGTTTAATGCACATGTCACTACGTTGGACGGTGAGGTGGATACTACTTTTGTAGCTTATCTCGATGAGCAGAAAGCTCCGTGGTGGGGTGCTGTTATGGGATTGCCCGGAGCGGCTATAGGCGGGGTGAAATCTCTCTTCTCCGATAAGGAAGAGGAAGAAGGGAACAGGCTGGATCCTTTCCACCTGACAGAAGATCAGGCGAAGAAAGTGGAAGCCATGCGTAAGGCGATTACTGCTGATGTGGATAAGAAAACCGGCATCACCACAGTGACGGTGACTTTGCAGGACCCGATGGTTACGGCCGCCATTACAGACACGGTAGTGGTGAAGCTTCAGGAGTATATCACAGCGTACAGGGTCTCCAAAGCCCAGCAGGATTGTGCTTATCTGGAACAATTGTATAAGGAACGCCAGCAGGAGTATTATGTAGCCCAGCAGAATTATGCCAATTACATGGATGCCAACAAGGGGGTTGTCCTTCAAAGTGCTTTGACGGAGAGAGAACGGTTGCAGAATGATATGAATCTGGCATATCAGGTGTATAGCCAGGTGGCTACCCAATTGCAGGTGGCACGGGCTAAAGTACAGGAGGCCAAACCTGTATTTGCCGTTGTGGAACCTGCCAGTGTGCCGTTGCTGCCTTCGGGAACCAGCAAGAAGGTGATTCTTGTCGGATTTATTTTCCTGGCAGTGGCGGGTGCTTCCGCATGGATCTTGTTCGGACGTGAGTTCTTTGAAAATCTGAAGGCAGGACTTAATGCTCCTCAGGAGGGGATGGAGAAGAAGTGATATAAAGATATTGACCTATAAAAACAGGGTGCATCTCTTTCGTAGGAGGTGCACCCTGTTTTTATAGGTTCAATCTTCGGAAATGTTGTCCTGAACGTTACGATAGTCCTGTGTGCAGTTTTCGGTTTTTTTAATTTCACTGGTGAAAACCGGACAAACGCAGAATCAAAACAGCCTTTAATATAAACTTTGATTAAAGTCGAAATCCGTTTGATAGTCTTTCAATCTCGGATGTTTCTTGTCCTTGTCGGACAAAATAACCTTGTCGGCCGGAAGTCGCCAGTCTATGCCTAGATCGGGGTCGTCCCATGCGATTCCTCCTTCGCTTTGCGGAGCATAATAATGGTCACACTTGTATTGGAACAACACCTCGTCACTTAGTACCGCAAAGCCGTGTGCGAATCCGCGGGGGATAAAAAACTGCCGGTGATTCTCTCCGGTCAATTCTACAGCCACATGCTTCCCGAAAGTGGGAGAACCTTTCCGGATATCTACAGCCACATCCAGTACCGCTCCCTTGATCACACGCACCAGTTTGCTTTGTGTGAAAGGAGGTTTCTGGAAATGCAGGCCGCGTAATACACCGTAAGTGGAGAAACTCTCATTATCCTGTACAAATGTAGTCCTGCATACTTTTTCTTCAAATTCACGTCCTGAGAAGCTTTCAAAGAAATACCCTCTTGCATCATTAAAAATACGGGGTTCCAAAATGAAAACCCCGTCTATTGCTGTTTTTATAACTTCCATTATTCTAATCCCAGTTCTTTTATAACTTTCAGTAAATATTGTCCGTATTGGTTTTTAAGCATCGGCTGGGCCAGTTCCTGCATCTTTTCCGGGGTAATCCAGCCTTTTCTCAAAGCTATGCCCTCAAGGCATGCCACTTTCAGCCCCTGGCGCTTTTCAATGACTTCGATGTAGGTACTTGCCTCGGCCAGCGAGTCGTGAGTACCGGTATCCAGCCATGCGAAACCTCTGCCCAATGTCTGTACTTTCAATTCCTTGTCCTGAAGAAATTGCTGGTTTACGGTGGTGATTTCCAGTTCTCCCCGTGCCGAAGGCTTGATATTCTTGGCTACTTCCACCACCTTGTTGGGATAGAAATAGAGTCCCACCACGGCATAGTTGGACTTAGGTTGGGCAGGTTTTTCTTCAATAGAGAGGCAGTTGCCTTCCTTGTCGAATTCCGCTACGCCATATCTTTCGGGGTCACTGACCCAATAGTCGAATACCGTTGCTTTCTTGTCCTCTTCGGCAGCACGTACGGATTCTCTCAACATGGCGGACAGACCGTTGCCGTGAAATATGTTATCACCCAGTACAAGGCAGACGGAATCATTTCCGATGAATTTCTCGCCGATGATGAAAGCCTGAGCCAGTCCGTCGGGCGAAGGCTGTTCCGCATATTCAAAGCGTACTCCGAAATCGCTTCCGTCTCCTAACAGTCTTTTGAAGCTCGGTAAGTCGTATGGGGTGGAGATAATGAGTATTTCCCGTATGCCGGCCAGCATAAGTACCGATATAGGATAATAAATCATGGGTTTGTCGAAGACAGGGAGCAACTGTTTGGATACTCCTTTGGTAATAGGATAGAGGCGCGTGCCCGAACCTCCGGCTAGTACAATACCTTTCATATCTTTTTATTTTTTATATGTCCCTACGATTTGGATTAATAGGCGTTTTTCTCGCCCCGGAACATGTTGGTTACTGTTTTTATCATGATGCGGATGTCGAGCAGGAAAGTCCAGTTCTCAATATACCACAAGTCTCTTCTTACCCTGCCTTCCATTTGGGAAAGTTCTTTGGTTTCTCCCCGGTAGCCGGTGACTTGCGCCCATCCGGTAATTCCGGGTTTGACAAGGTGGCGCATCATGTATTTGTTAATCAGTTGGGAATATTCCTCTGTATGTTTCAGCATATGGGGCCTGGGACCTACAATGGACATCTCTCCTTTGAATACATTAATGAATTGCGGCAGTTCGTCCAGATTGCTTTTGCGCAGGAAGTTGCCGAACTTGGTCTTGCGGGGATCATTCTTGGTAGCCTGCAATGAATCGGACAATGCGTTCACTTTCATGGAACGGAACTTATAGCATTTAAAAATTTTCCCGTTTTCCCCGTTTCTCTCCTGTTTGAAGAATATGGGACCAGGTGAGGTAATTTTAATAATAAGACCTACAATCAGGTACATAAATGGAAAAATTGTAAGTAAAAACAGAGAGGAAAATGTCAAATCAAATAACCGTTTTGCCAGTCTGTTTACCGGGTTCTGCAACGGCTCGGTACGGATGGACAATACAGGAACTTCACCCAATAATTCCAGTTGCAGCTGACGCTTTATGTAGTTACGTACATGAGGTACGCTATAGAAGCGGATCAGATTGTTCTCGCAATAGTTCATGATGGCCAGAATATCATCCTTTCTGCTGGATGGCAGACCACAGTACAGTTCGTGCACGGTATTATGGGATAACCATTCAAATAATTGGTTTACAGGACCTTTAAAGGGAATCCCTTCGGGATAATTAGAGTCCTTCTCATCATAGAAAATGCCTAAAACCCTGTATCCGTAAGTCAAATCGTTCAACGTATGGTACAGCTCCACCATATTGTCCCCGTCGCCTATCAGTACAGTGGTGTGCAGGTTCCTGCCACTGCGGCGGAACATTTTCACAAAGAACCGCAATGTCAGTCGCCATCCTATAGCTAAAGGTATGAAAGACAGATAGAAAGCAAGCAGATAGATGCGTGAGAAATTATCTACCTTAATAATGGCCAGCACCGTGAGGAAGATGACTACATGCAAGCTGATTGTTCCTAACAGGCGGCCTACAATCTGTTCCGGACGCACTATGCGGTTGTGCAGTATGACCCCAAAGATGGATATGCAGGGAATATAGCACAGGTTGGAAGTCAGCAGGTAGGTTTTCAATGAAATATGGGCTATGGCCTGTGAATCTATTCCTTTCAGAATAAAAAACACAAGTATCATAGAAAGGTTCAACAAGGCAAAATCACCTAATATCGCTACTAGTTTAATTATATCGGAGTTTTCAGTTGTCGGTTGTTTCATGACAAAAAAAATGTTAGTCGTATGCAAATATAGGACATATAAATTAAAACGCAATACTTTTTTTAAAAAATAATACTTATCTTTGCGGTCATACAACGTAAAAAATGAATCATATGAACATCAAGAATAATCACCTCGTTATAATGGCCGGAGGTGTTGGAAGCCGTTTCTGGCCGATGAGTACTCCTGATTATCCTAAGCAATTTATTGATGTACTGGGTTGCGGCCGTACATTGATCCAACTTACGGCTGACCGTTTTCAGGGGATCTGTCCTCCGGAAAATATTTGGGTGGTGACATCAGAGAAGTATGCGGACACTGTAAAGGAGCAGTTGCCCGATATTGCTGATGATCATATCCTGCGTGAGCCTTGCCGTCGCAATACGGCTCCTTGTATAGCATACGTCAGTTGGAAAATAAAGGCACGTAATCCTAAGGCCAATATGGTGGTGACCCCCAGCGACCACATTGTGATGAATATCGCGGAGTTTCAGCGGGTGATTAATTCGGCGATGAATTTTACGGCCGATTCGGACGCTATCCTTACCCTGGGCATGAAACCTACCCGTCCTGAGACGGGCTACGGTTACATTGAAGCTGATCTCAGTGTACCTTCTACCGCCAATAAGGAGGTATTCCGGGTGTATTCTTTTAAAGAGAAACCCGATCTGGAAACAGCCCGGCGCTATATTCAAAAAAATAATTTCTTCTGGAATGCCGGTATTTTTGTGTGGAATGTAAATACGGCGGTGAACGCCCTGCGCGTATATCAGCCTGCCATTTCGAAGGTGTTCGAGCGTTTGCTTCCTTATTATTATACGGACAAGGAGCAGGAAATGATTGACCGGAATTTCCCTTTGTGCGAGAACATTTCGGTGGATTATGCCATTATGGAGAAGGCGGATGAGATTTTTGTCCTTCCTGCCAGCTTTGGGTGGAGTGATCTGGGTACTTGGGGATCATTGCACGAGAATTTGCCGAAAGATGCCCATAATAATACGCAGATAGGTGAGAATATAAAGTTGTATGAAACCCGTAACTGTGTGATTCACACTACACAGGAAAAGAGGGTGGTGGTACAGGGACTGGACGGATATATCGTTGCTGAGAAGAATAACACATTGCTGATCTGCCGGTTGAGCGAGGAACAGCGCATCAAAGAATTTTCGGCGGAGTAAATATTCTTTCTTGTATATATTTTATTTCTGCATACATGGAGTGTATGCTGTCTGTCATCTGCCGTTCTGTTTGGTCATTCCACCCTTTGCCATGCCGAAAGGCAGATAGCAGTAGATAGCTATGTGATATGAAATAACCAAGAGGGCTTGCATAAGGCCATTTACAATAAACGAAATGAAAAAAGTAGCTTTAATTTCAGGTATTACAGGTCAGGACGGTTCATTCCTGGCAGAGTTTTTGATTGAAAAGGGATATGAGGTTCACGGTATTCTGCGCCGTTCTTCTTCATTCAATACCGGTCGTATCGAACATCTTTATCTGGACGAGTGGGTTCGTGATATGCAAAAGACCCGTCTGGTGAATCTGCATTGGGGGGATATGACCGACAGTAGTTCGCTGATACGTATCATTCAGGCTGTACAGCCCGATGAAATCTATAATCTGGCTGCTCAGAGCCATGTGAAAGTAAGTTTCGATGTACCCGAGTACACAGCGGAAGCGGATGCGGTAGGCACGCTGCGTATGTTGGAAGCGGTCCGTATTCTGGGCCTGGAAAAGAAGACCAAGATTTATCAGGCATCGACTTCCGAATTGTTCGGACTGGTACAGGAAGTGCCTCAGAAGGAAACGACTCCCTTCTATCCCCGTTCTCCGTATGGGGTAGCCAAACAATATGGTTTCTGGATTACTAAAAACTACCGCGAAAGCTATGGCATGTTTGCTGTAAACGGTATTTTGTTCAATCACGAGAGCGAACGCCGTGGTGAGACGTTCGTTACACGTAAAATTTCGCTTGCTGCCGCACGTATCGCACAGGGCGAACAGGACAAACTGTATCTGGGTAATCTGGATGCACGTCGCGACTGGGGATATGCCAAGGATTACATCGAATGTATGTGGCTAATCCTGCAACATGATGTTCCCGAAGATTTCGTTATTGCTACTGGAGAAATGCACACGGTGCGCGAATTCGCAACGTTAGCATTCAAAGAAGCAGGCATCGAACTTCGTTGGGAAGGTGAAGGCGTAAATGAAAAAGGTATCGACGTAGCTACCGGAAAATCTCTGGTAGAAGTTGATCCGAAGTATTTCCGTCCATCGGAAGTAGAACAATTGCTGGGCGACCCGACTAAAGCTAAAACACTGTTGGGTTGGGATCCACGTAAAACATCATTCGAAGAACTGGTAAGTATCATGGTTCGCCACGATATGGAAAAAGTGAAACGAATGATTGCTACCAAACATTAAATGAATTTCATTTCACCACAGAGGACGCAGAGGACACGGAGGATCTTATTTTTTCCTCTGTGCCCTCCGTGTCCTCTGTGGTGAACTAATAAAAGATAGAATGGAAAAGAATGCAAAGATATATATAGCAGGACACCACGGTTTGGTGGGTTCTGCCATTTGGAAGAATTTAGAGGCTCGTGGCTATCATAATTTGGTTGGTCGCAGTCACGATGAACTTGATTTGACCGATCAATATCAGGTTCAGAAGCTTTTTGATGAAGAGCAGCCGGATGCTGTAATATTGGCTGCTGCTTTCGTAGGTGGTATTATGGCTAACTCTCTTTATCGTGCCGACTTTATCATGCAGAATATGAAGATGCAGTGCAATGTATTAAGCAATGCACATTCTCATGGGGTTAAGAAGTTGTTGTTTTTGGGTAGTACTTGTATATATCCTAAAAACGCTCCTCAGCCAATGCGTGAGGATGCTTTGCTTACCAGTGAATTGGAGTTATACCAACGAGGAATATGCCATTGCAAAGATAGCAGGTTTGAAGATGTGTGAGAGTTACAACCTGCAGTATGGTGATAACTATCTTGCAGTAATGCCTACTAATCTTTACGGTCCTAACGATAATTTTCATTTGGAGAATAGTCATGTGATACCTGCCATGATGCGAAAAATCTATTTAGCTAAATTGATTCATGAGGACGATTGGCAGAGTATTGAAAACGATATGGACAAACGTCCTATCAATCCAAATGAAAAGTTGAAAGCTATAATAGGAGAGGGAAATGTAGATGGCTCAAATTCTCATGACCGCATTCTCTCGGCTTTAGAGTTTTATGGTATCTACGGCAACAAAGTGGTGCTTTGGGGTACAGGAACTCCTCTTCGTGAGTTTCTGTGGAGTGAGGATATGGCAGATGTCAGCGTACATGTATTGTTGAATGTTGATTTCAAAGATATTATCGGTATTGATAAGTATTCATCTGTACAATATGGTGTAAAGGCTGATGGTGCAGTTGACCGTAACAACTCAGATGGTCGTGGTGGTGCTATTCCTTCTCTTGGTGAGATTCGCAACAGCCATATCAATGTAGGTACGGGAAAGGAATTAACCATCCGTGAACTTTCTGAACTGGTGGTTAAGGTTGTAGGTTTTTCGGGAATGGTTGAATTTGATACTTCCAAACCTGATGGTACCATGCGCAAATTGATTGACGTTTCGAAGCTTCATTCTCTTGGTTGGTCGCATAAGGTTGAAATAGCAGAGGGTGTACAGAAATTATTCGAATGGTATCAAGAGAGTCTTCAAAATCATAGATGAGTACAAGAGTATTTGTTTCTGGTTGTTACGATCTACTTCATTCGGAGCATGTGTAGTTTTTTCTGCAAGCTGCACAATTTGGTGATCTGTCTGTAGGCGGCAAGACCATTATATAGACTCTTTGATGGAACGTGAGAAGCAGATTGAGAATGTCAAGAGAAAATGTCAAAGACACATGACACGTAAGGCAGAAAAGTGTCAAAGTCTCAATCTGTGGCAGATTTCTCCGTAGTAGTGTTGAAGTTCTTGTAGTGAGAAGGGAGGGGGAGCGAAGGGGGAAACGTATTCAGCGGATTGTATCGCGCAACTTGATAAACAGGACACAATGCAAGAAGCAAAACCATTTCAAATAGACAAAAGAATAATCTTTGAAGCCTTTAAGAAAGTAAAGTTTAATTAAGGTAGTTCAGGCATTGATGGTAAGAGATGAGCACTTATGAGCAAAATTGGGGTTTCAATCTTTATTATCTATGGAATTGCATGAACTCCGGTAATTATATGCCAAAGCAGTAAAATTTGTAGAAATACCGAAATTCAATGGCGGTAAAAGACCTTTAGGGATTCCCACTATTGAAGACCGTATTGCACAAATGGCTGTTGTAAATGTCATTGGGCCCCTCATAGAACCTTGTTTTTATGAGGATTCATTTGGATATCGTCTGCATCGCTCTGCTCATGATGCCATAGCTAAGGCAGAAAGGCGGGGAAGTATGCATGGGTTTTAGATATAGATATATCCAAATTCTTTGATACAATCGCTGTGGCTTATTAATAAAAGCGGTGGAGAAGCATATCAAGATAAAATGGACGCTTCTCTATATGAAACAATTCCCTTGGGTCTACTTGATAGGAACCATTCGAAAGCTTACTACTATAACTCACTTCATTACGGTAGTGATGCCGGTGCTGAAATGGCTGTAACTTATCACAGTGTGATTGGAATGATAAAGTTTCATAGTAGTTCTATCTGGAACTTCATCGGAACTTTTTTCAAAAATATCTTTAACGGTTACAAGGATTATGTTAACGTAGTTCCTGACAAAATCACCTTGGCTGCAAGCCAGTGTTAAATTCAAAACTAATTAATTAACAAAACTTGGTTTAGGGCACTGTAATGTGTCCTTTCAAAGGTGAATACCCTAAATCGAGTGCTTGCATGCATACGGTTCATGAGTTTGTAACTTTGTCTTTCAAGAAAGTCGGTGTTGAACTTTGTTGGGAAGGTGAAGGTGTGAATGAGAAAGGCATTGATGTGAAGACTGGCAGAACGCAGGTTGAAATCGATATCAATATTTTCGTCCTTGTGAGGTTGAGCAGTTGTTGGGAAATCCTATGAAAGCCAAGACGCTCAAGATACTACTGAGGGGGGAGTTCTACGAAGACAAGCTTTCCGGAATTAGTGAAGATGATGGTGGAGCATGATATGCGGTTTGTGAAGAAATTGTATCTGAAATCGCAAGTTGTTGAATGATTATTAGTATATCTCAAAATAGGTAAGTTTTTTTGTAAGAAAATGGAAGCTATGGGTAAGATGAAATCATATAAAGAACAAAATGAGAACAAACAAGTTGTTGGTGCTATAAAATATGTTCAAATAGCTCGCGAGGAAAGGACAGATGATTTCCAATAAGGTTGTATACGGATTGTTATCTGAAAAGTTAGAATGGAAGTAGTTTGGTCTGATTTATGGAAAGAAAACAGTTGATGATATCACCATTAAAATCATTTCCTTTATAGAATCATTGGGGCACGCGCCTCATTTGGGTAAGAAGGTGTTACGCTTATCTCAGTATGGAGAGATTAAGTGTGTTTTTTATAAACAGAACCATATTTATTATCAAATGTTTGAGGATAGAATTGAGATAATAATAGTCTGAGATGGACGGCAAGATCCTCGTCGTTTGCAAAATCTTCTAATTGATTTTCTTACTAAATAAGTGAAGATTTAAAGTTTTATTTTACTTCATGAACATACTTATTACTGGAATCCACGGTTTTGTGGGTTCCAACTTTGTTGTTGCCTTAAAGGAGCGTCATAACCTTTATGGGCTGGATATTGTCGTACCAGAAAAGGAAGGAGTGGTAAAGACTTTTTCTTGGAAAGACATTGAA
>ENA-OOVX01000484-OOVX01000484.1-human-gut-metagenome-genome-assembly--contig:-NODE-484-length-10908-cov-1.773703_pt1 | contig 10908 bp, 10 predicted proteins | sample MGYA00241401_ERZ501309 | MGnify/ENA primary metagenome ERZ501309 (study PRJEB25962, sample SAMEA2042282) | human gut metagenome | biome: human gut; feature: human-associated habitat; material: faeces... | reverse complement strand
AAGCCTGCAGAATATTTTCTACAGGCTTTGTGCGGATGAAGGGACTCGAACCCCCGACCTCTTCGATGTGAGCGAAGCGCGCTAACCAGCTGAGCCACATCCCCAAACAAGTGTATTCTACCACTGTTTGCATCCGTTTGCAATGCTTTAATTGTAATACTTAAACAGACGATTTAACCCTAAGGATCCGCCTCAGTGAAATTCACTTATTTTAAATCTGTTTTTTTGAATACCGGCGTTTCAGGTGCGTGTCAACGCCGGCAAAAGATTGAGTGGTGTGGTATAATGCGGATATGGTTCAAGAGTCGTTGTGTATGTGTCTGGAAAGGAAAGAAAAACGCATATGTTCATTGCCAAACATCAAAACAGTAAAATTGTTTATGTGGATCCGCAAACCGGAGATCGAGTGAATATTGACAGACGGTTAAACCTTACTGTAAAAGGTATGACTGAAACTTCAAGAATTGATAATTTAAAGCCAAGTAAATACATAAACGGATGCGTAAGGAGGAGAAAAGATGATAAGCAAAAAAACGACCAAAACAGTTCGAACAGGTCAAGGAAAAAGAATTGACCTGATCGGAAGTTCCGATGCTAAGGAGAAACACTTAGACGGAGAGCCCCCGCCTTCATATTTCGGGCGTTGCGATAAAAATCATAAGCCAAACCATAAGGAAGAGCTGGTATTGCGGAGAAAACTAAAGGGTTATTTGCTCAATCCCGCCAAAAGTTAAGGCAAGCACAAGCTGCTTAATGCGATTGGCTATACCATGAAAAACTCACCAAGGGAGCGGACCGCATGACAAGCATCTGATTCCCCTGACGAGACGAAGCGCAGAGGAAGCTTACGCTGTACGTTCCGCAGGCGGAAAGGCTGCTCAAGGTATAGGTTGGCGCAGAACAAGAATAATGTGCAAAACTCGCCCGTCCTTTATTCCTGCATCAATTCATATGCGGATTTAGATAAAACCGCAAAAAACGATTGACGTTTTCTGTCAAATATGCTATCCTGTATATGCTGATTGCGCTGCAACGGTGAAAGTATTGAAAAGGAGAAAGAATTCAATGACTAATAAACTTCAGGAATACGCTCAACTGCTTATCAATGTTGGTTTGAACGTTCAAAAAGATCAATATGTTGTTATAAGTTCGCAGGTTGACTGTGCATATTTTGCAAGAATGTGCATTGCCGCCGCATATGAAGCCGGAGCAAAGCAGGTTATCATGAACTGGAATGATGATTTTGCGACTCGTCAGTACTATCTTAATGCAGCTGACGAAGTATTTGATCAGGTTTTCCCGTGGGAAGCCGAGCGTCCTATCGGTCTTTTGAAAAAAGGCGCATGCTTCCTTACCATTGCTGCGAGGGATCCCGAAAATCTTAAGGGTGTTGACCCTGAGCGTATCGCACGTGCAAACATTGCAAGCGGCAAGGCCAATGAGGAATTCAGCATTGAAATGATGAACAGTGCCGTTCAGTGGTGCGTTGCGTCCATTCCCGTCTCGTCATGGGCAAAGAAGGTCTTCCCCGACCTTTCGGAAGAACAGGCAATGGAGAAACTGTGGGAAGAGATCTTCAAAGCGGTTCGCATAACCGGCTGCGGCGATGCCGTTGATCGTTGGCGCGAGCATTGCAAAGTTCTTGAAGAAAAGCGCGAAAAGCTCAATGCTTACAATTTCAAATCTCTCCACTATACAAATTCTCTCGGAACGGATCTTACTGTTGAACTGCCGGAAAATCATATTTGGATGGCCGGGTCCGAATTCAGCAAGGGCGGAGTCGAGTTTGTTGCAAACATGCCAACAGAGGAAATTTTCACCGCTCCGCTGCGCGACGGCGTAAACGGCAAAATCGTTGCAACAAAACCGCTTGTGGACAGCGGCAATATTATTGACGGCTTCCACATGATCCTGAAGGACGGTGTCATAACCGAAGTTCACGCAGAAGTCGGGGAGGAGTTCCTTAAAAAGGCTATAACTCTTGATGAGGGCGCATCAAGATTCGGCGAGGTCGCCCTTGTGCCGTATGATTCACCGATTTCCAACAGCGGCGTGCTGTTTTACAACACTCTGTTTGACGAAAACGCCTCCTGCCACTTTGCTTTCGGCGATTCCTACGCCTGCATCAAGGACGGAGACAAAATGACCAAAGAAGAGCTCAAGGCACATGGACTGAACGACAGCATGACCCATGTTGACTTCATGGTCGGCTCGAAGGATCTTTCCATCGTCGGCACAACGCACGACGGAAAAGAAATCAAGGTCTTTGAGAACGGCAATTTTGTAATCTGAGATTGACCGAAGCTTAACTCGAAACACTTGTTATCTGCATTACGCTGCCCGGTGCCGTTTCCGCGCCGGGCGGCAAAGCGAGGATTTCAATGAGCAAAAAGCAAAAAACCGGCGGGAACCGAACGGCGGGAATAATCAAGATTCTAATTTACGCCGTGTTGGTTCTTTTTTGCATTTTCGTGTTTCTTCTCTACGGTAAAAAGCAGCGCAGCATTGAAGCAGCAGCAAGCCCGACCCCAAGTGCGGCTGCCGTTCAAACCGAAACAGCCAACGTTACGCCAAGCCCGATTCCGAAGCTCTCCCCGCAAGAATTGGTATCGGGTCTGCAATCTGCCGATTTGGATTGTGTAATTACGCAGCGCAGCACGCTTACCGATGGTTCACTTGAATGCAGCGTGATGCTTGATCGCATTTCCGGTGATGGCCGACTGGTCGTGAAGCCCGATCCAAACGGAGAAACTGCCGAATGCATTCTTGAATTCAATTATATTTATGCTGAAATTCTCGATGACCCCGAAACTGATGCCGTTGCAAGAACTCTTAAGGAGCAGTATGAATTGCGCGAAAAATACGACGCAGAGCTGATTGACGGTTTCATCCGCTCGCTTGCAGAACTTTTTGCTGATAAAGAAGAATATAACAGCGTAGATCTTGAAAAAATCATCTCCGGTACCGTTTCGGCATACAAAAGCATGAAAACCTACGACAGATACCTTGGTGATATTCATTTTTACATCAACACAAAATTAACTGACTTTAATGCGGAAGTGAAACTTATTGCCGCTGTTCGAAAAAAATAAGCCGCATGTAACTGCTTTTTCGGCAGCGCGTTCCGATCTTGGACATGTTTCAAATCATAATCTCCTCTGTCTTTGCATATTGGTTATTATCAACACACCGAATGCGGAGGCAGTTATGGCATTGAAGAAAAAAACAGGCAATAAAAAACAGTCCAAACCCCTTGTATACGTTTTGGAAGGCGTATTTGGCGCACTCGCAATGAGTCTCGGCCTTGTCGCACTTGCGGCTCTATTGATGCAAAAGCAGGTTCTGCCGATAGAAAGCACGCGAATACTCAATCCTGCCGTGAAGGCGTTTTGCGCACTTTTCGCAGCATTGCTCGGCGCACGTAAGCAGAAAAAACGCCGTTGGCTCACGGGTGCGCTCTGCGGCGTTGTCTATATTGTGATTTCACTTGCAGTTTTCGGTTTGGCTTCAGGTGAATTTTCCATCGGAAGTTCAACAGCTGTCGATGCGCTGATGTGTCTTCTTGCGGGAATGACAGGCGGAATCATACTCAGCCTCGCCGAGTAAGCTTAGTTCATTATTATGAAATAGTATAATTTTATTCTGTCACTCAGTTATCGACTGAATCGAGATATTCCGCAGCAGCCCGAACAAGCAATTTGTACCGTTTTTGTGTGTCGGCATTTTTGCCGCAGTACTCATGCGGAACAACGCTATTGTGTTCAAAGTTTATCTCGCCGCAGTCGTGCAGTCTTCCGTACATTCGCGTATACTCCCGCAGCTTTCCCGCACGCGCGGCACTGCATTCGTGCGGCAGCATCCGCCACTGCCAGTTTCCGGAAGCAACGCCCGGAGTGTTGACCCTCCCTTCCGCCGAAAGCCCGAGAACATCCTGCATTTGCGCGATAAAGATTCCGGCAGGCGAACACATGCCTCCGCGAATCATACCCCAGTTGATGCCCTCGGCGGCGTTCAGCGCAAGATACTGCTCTGCAAATCTGCGTTCGGACTCCGAGGCCTCTGCAAACCATTGCATAATCGGTGCATTGTCGTGCGTACCGGTATAATATACCCTGTTTTCTGCCACTCTGTGCGGCAGGTAATCGCTGTTTGCATCGGGGTTGAACCCGAACTGAAGAATGCTCATGCCGGGGAAGCCCGAGTTTTTAACAAGCTCATGTACCTCCGGTGTCAGGAAACCGAGATCTTCCGCAATGAACGATAATCCCGGCAGCCTTTTCTTTACTGCATTGACAAAATCCATTCCGGGCGCGGGAAGCCACCTGCCGTTTTCCGCCGTGGTTTCACCGAACGGAACGGCCCAAAAGCTTTCAAACCCGCGAAAATGATCAATACGGACAACATCGTAAAGCTTTTGTGCGCATTGCAAACGTTCCGCCCACCATGCATAGTTTTCGGAAGCGTGAATTTCCCAATTGTAAAGAGGATTGCCCCAAAGCTGCCCGGTGGGACTGAAGTAATCCGGTGGTACCCCCGCAACATCAGTCGGCACGAATGATTCATCCAACATAAAATGTCTGCTGTTTGCCCAGCAGTCCGCAGAATCAAGCGCAACATAAATCGGAACATCTCCGATAATTCCTATACCGAGTTGATTCACATAGTTTTTCAGCCGGTTCCATTGCTTAAAGAAAAGCTGCTGAATCGATAATTGCAAGCGAATCTCATCGGCTTGTGATTCGACAAACTCGGCTGGAACAAGCTGCTTCGGCATTGCTTTGCCCGCATTCCACTCCGTCCATGGTTTCATGCCAAAATGTGTTTTCAATGCAGTGAAGACGGCGTAATCATAAATCTGCGTTGAGCAGCAGCGTGAAAACTGCTCAACCTCCGCTGCATTGCGGCGTATATTTCGCTCTGCCGCAAGCCGCAGCAGCGGAAGACGTAAGGAGAAGAGTTTGCCATAGTCAATGCGGCGCAGTTCACCGCTGAAATCACTTTTTTGCACTTCATCAGCGGTCAACAGTCCGTCATCAACCAACATGTCAAGGTCAATAAAATACGGATTGCCCGCAGCGGAAGAGAAGCATTGATAGGGAGAATCTCCGAAGCCCGTCGGATTAAGCGGCAGAACCTGCCAATAGCTTTGTCCCGAAGCTGCAAGAAAATCTGCAAACTCGTATGCCGCCGCTCCAAATGTTCCGATACCGTGCGGAGACGGCAGTGAGAATACGGGCATGAGTATTCCGCACGACCGTTTTAAGTGTGAGGCTGAACCGTCTGCACCGTTTTCAAATATGTCCCAAGGATTGTTTTTTTCTGTCATAACCTTCCCCTGCTGCCATCAACTGCAAAATACTGCCGCAAAAATTTTCTGCGCAACTGCGGCATAGTTTATTATATTCGTTTTCGCATGAGCAGTCAAGCCCGCCGAACTCGGCTGTTCTGTCACCCTGAATAAATACAGTTGAAATATAATACATGACTCTGTTTAAAAAATATTCCGAAATCATTCAGTGACAGGGCTTGCTATCTTTCACCGATTCGGTTATAATGTAGGTGAAACCTGACAACAGGAACGAAACCTGCTTCGTTCCGACGGAAAGGGGTCACAAGTTGATACCGGTTCCCACTTTTAAAACACTCCGCAGCATTTTATGAATTCACAGCGGGTGTGTATGCCGGGCGTTTTCAGCTGTACCCATTTCCTGCGGGTACGGCGTTTTTTGTTTATATAAACGTTTTTCGCTGCGATTTGAACCGCATACGGCAGCAGCAGATTCAAACGCAAAAATAAGGAGGGGGCAAAGCTATGCAAACAAGAGTGGCTGTGATGGCTATCATCGTTGATAAGGCGGATTCGGTTGAAAAACTGAATGCCGTTCTGCACGAATTCGGAGAATACATTATCGGGCGAATGGGGCTGCCGTACAGGGCGCGGCATGTTAATATCCTTTCCGTTGCAATTGATGCGCCGCAGGATGTTATTTCGGCACTTGCAGGCAGGCTCGGCAATATTGTCGGAATAAGCGTCAAAACAGCATATTCAAACGTAATCAGTGATTAGCTGATTTTGCCTATATTTTGGTATTTGATTCCGATTCGAAGGGAGAAAAAAGTTGGAAGCTGAAAAAAACACCGGCATTGAATACGCAAAAAGTCTCGTTGACAGACTTGCAGCCGTACACACACTCGAACTTGAAGAATATGAACAGCTTATTTCTGCACAAAACAGCGAAACGGCAGCTTATGCAGCAAAAAAAGCTGATTTTTTCCGAAAGCAAATTTACGGAACGGATGTTTTCATTCGCGGACTTATCGAAGTCGGCAGCTGCTGCAAAAATGACTGTCTGTATTGCGGAATTCGAAAATCAAACGTCAATGCAGAACGCTATGTTTTAACGGAAGAGCAGATCCTTGACTGTTGTCGGGAGGGTTATGCGCTTGGCTTTCGTACTTTTGTGCTTCAGGGCGGTGAAGGCATGCTTCCTGTCGGAAAAATCTGCCGCACAGTAAAAAAAATACGCAGCTGTTTTCCGGATTGTGCAATAACGCTGTCGCTCGGCGAATATCCTCGCAGTGATTATCTGAAAATGTTTGAATCCGGCGCAGATCGCTACCTTTTGAGGCATGAAACGGCCGATTCCGTGCATTATCGAAAGCTGCACCCTTTGGAAATGTCCTTTGAAAATCGAATGCGCTGTTTGAAAGATCTTAAGGAAATCGGTTTTCAGGTGGGCTGCGGGTTCATGGTCGGTTCACCGATGCAAACAACGGCAGCGCTTGCAAAAGATTTGAAATTCATTGAAGAATTCTCCCCGGATATGTGCGGCATCGGCCCGTTTATTCCGCATAAAGACACGCCGTTTGCAAAATTCCCGGCAGGAAGTGTTGAGCAGACCTGTTTTCTTCTCTCACTGATAAGGCTCATAAAGCCGAATATTCTTTTGCCCTCCACCACAGCACTCGGCACGATTGACCCGAACGGACGTGAAAAAGGCATTCTTGCTGGAGCCAATGTCGTGATGCCGAACCTGTCCCCCATTGCCGTGCGAAAGAAATATTCGCTTTATGACAACAAAATATGCACAGGTGATGAATCTGCACAGTGCCTTAAATGCCTGAACGGCAGGTTGAACGCGATCGGCTTTCAAACCGTCACTTCACGGGGAGATATCAAGCGCTGAATAATCTGAAGCTTTTTGAATAAAAAATGAAGATGCACCGCCGCAGCTTGCTGATGCTTGCGAAGTTTGTTTCAACATTAAGCGGTGTGTGGCGGCACTCGCCGGGAAGATCTCCGGGCAACAGCATTGTTACGATAATTTTATCTGACGGAAAGAGTAATCCGACCGACAAGAAAGGAATAATATGGCTATTTTTGATCCCAAATCCCTCCGTGCGGAGGAGTTCATCAACGATGAGGAAATCCGCGAAACCATTGCTTATGCGGAAGCAAATAAGCACAATATCGAGCTAATCAACAGTCTGCTCGAAAAGGCCGCACCGAAGCGCAGCGGAAACGGCGTAACCTGCGCGGGACTCACCCACAGGGAAGCATCCGTTCTGCTTGCATGCGATATTCCCGAAGTTACCGAACGCATGTACAAGCTTGCAAACGACATAAAGCTTGCTTTTTACGGAAACAGAATCGTAATGTTCGCTCCGCTTTATCTTTCAGATTACTGCGTGAACGGCTGCGTATACTGTCCGTATCACCTCAAAAACAAACATATCGCCCGTATTAAGCTGACGCAGGAACAAGTGCGTCAGGAAGTAATCGCTTTGCAGGATATGGGGCATAAACGCCTTGCGATCGAAGCAGGCGAAGATCCTGTCCACAACCCGATAGAGTACATACTCGAATGCATAAAAACTATCTATTCCGTTCACCACAAAAACGGAGATATTCGCAGGGTGAACGTGAACATTGCCGCAACCACGGTTGAAAACTATCGGAAACTTAAGGATGCCGGCATCGGAACGTACATCCTGTTTCAGGAAACATACAATAAAAAGAGCTATCTTGAACTTCATCCGACGGGACCGAAGCACGACTATGATTACCATACCGAGGCAATGGACAGAGCAATGGAAGGCGGCATTGATGACGTCGGACTCGGTGTTTTGTTTGGATTGGAGGGTTATCAATATGAATTTGCAGGGCTGCTGATGCATGCCGAGCATCTTGAAGCAGTTCACGGCGTCGGGCCGCACACAATCAGCGTTCCGCGAATCAAACATGCGGATGATATCGATCCTAATGTTTTTGACAACAGCCTTTCCGATGAACTCTTTGCAAAGATCATTGCATGTATCCGCATCGCCGTGCCGTATACCGGCATGATAATATCCACACGTGAAAGCGAGACGATACGCGGCAAGGTGCTTGATTACGGCATTTCGCAGATCAGCGGTGCATCACGCACTTCCGTCGGCGGATACACGGAAAAAGAGCGTCCGCATGACTCCGAGCAGTTCGATGTTTCAGATCAGCGCACACTTGATGAGGTTGTCCGCTGGCTTATGGAACTGGATCACATCCCGTCATTCTGCACGGCATGTTATCGCGAAGGTCGCACAGGCGACAGGTTCATGAGTTTGTGCAAAAACGGACAGATTCTGAATTGCTGTCACCCCAATGCACTCATGACACTGACAGAGTTCCTTGTTGACTATGCTTCAGACGAAACGCGAAACATTGGATACGAAATGATTTCACGTGAAATTGAAAAGATTCCCAACGAGAAGGTCCGCGAACTTACAAGGCAGCATGTTGCAGACATTCGTTCATCCAACAGGCGTGATTTCAGGTTCTGATTTTAAAACTGTCAAGATATATTCGGAGGGGAAAATGAGTTTAAACGATAAGCCCGCCGCCGAACGGGTGCATATCGGCTTTTTCGGGTTACGCAATGCGGGAAAATCCAGCCTTGTGAATGCTGTCACGGGACAGAATCTTGCACTTGTTTCCGATATAAAAGGGACTACAACCGATCCTGTTCAAAAAACTATGGAGCTGCTGCCGATAGGTCCCGTTGTCATCATTGACACGCCCGGCATTGATGATGAAGGTGAGCTTGGCTCAATGCGTGTTGAGCGTGCTGAAAAAATGCTGCAAAAAACTGATATTGCCGTCCTTGTTGCGGATGCCGCTGCGGGTCTTGGCGAACACGAAGGCAGGCTTATGCGCATTTTTACCGATAAGAAAATTCCGTTCGTCATTGCCTTCAACAAGTGTGACCTTTTGAGCGCGATTCCGAAGAGCAAAAGTAACAGCCTTTACGTAAGCGCAAAAACAGGGTTTGGAATTGACGAGTTAAAAAATCGACTCGGGTCACTTCTGCCTTCCGCCAAACACGAAAGAATGCTCATCGGAGACTTGGTATCGCCGAATGACATTGTTGTTCTCGTAACGCCGATTGATGAATCTGCGCCGAAGGGACGACTTATTCTCCCGCAGCAGCAGATGATACGCAGCATACTTGATGCAGCCGCTGTCAACATTGTTGTTAAGGACACGGAGCTTGAAGCTGCTCTCGCCGCAATCGCACGCAAGCCTAAACTTGTTATCACCGATTCTCAAGCGTTCGGAAAGGTCAGCAAAATCGTTCCCGAAGACATATTGCTGACGTCGTTCTCAATCCTGTTTGCCCGTTATAAAGGTGAGCTTGAATCTTTCACGGCAGGCGCAGCAAAACTCAACATGCTCGCAGACGGCGACAGGGTGCTGATTTCAGAGGGCTGCACTCATCACAGGCAGTGCAACGATATCGGAACGGTTAAAATGCCGGGATGGATAAAAGAGTATGCAAAAAAGGAGTTGTTCTTTGATTTCACATCCGGCGGAGACTTTCCGAGTCTTGATGAGCTTCGTAAATATGCCTTGGTTGTTCACTGCGGCGCATGTATGCTTAACGAGCGTGAGGTTCATTCAAGACTTGAAAAAGCTGAAAAAGCAGGTGTCAGCATTACAAATTACGGCATTGCGATCGCTCAAATGCACGGAATTCTGCGGCGTTCACTTTCGCCTTTTCCCCAATTGCTGCAAAAACTGCGGGAGCGTTAATCTCCGCACAGATTGAATTGCTGCTGCATCAGTTTGCCCCAATTTAAAAACGGATAGGCCGTAAACACTGTCTTTGCGGCCTGTCCGCTTTCTGTTTAGAGCAAAAACCGTGACTGTGCCCGCACGAACGGTCGGAACACAATCATCAAAAATATTTTCCAAAGCCTATTGAATTTTTCGAATTCGGCGTTATAATGTATTGTGATGAATTATGCGAATTGTGACAACAACACCGATCTGATTTCCGGGGTACGTCAAGCGACGAAATGCACCGGAGCAAAGGATCCAAAGTATCCGAAGGATCCAAAGCAATTGGGACCGCTTGTGCTTGCATATATCGGCGACACGATATATGACCTTTTTGTGCGCACGGAATTAGTTGATTCAACAACGCTTACGGCACACGGGCTGCACATAGGCGCAGCAAAACGCGTTTGTGCCAAGGCACAGGCCGCAGCATTTCGCCGTATCGAGGCGCTGTTAACGGATGATGAATCCGCAGTTTTTCGACGCGGCAGGAATGGGGATATGGGGTCTGTGCCGAAAAATGCAGCGATCATTGACTACAGGATTGCAACAGGAATGGAAGCTCTTGTCGGATACCTCTATCTGTCCGGCAAAGATGAGCGGCTTTCGCAGCTTATGCGTATTGCGCTGCACGATACAGCTGAGATTGCAGAACAGGCAGAGAAATAGAAGAAGATTAATTAACAGGAGAAAAAGATGGCAAATTACAACGATCGCGGCGGCAGGCGCAGCGATGATTACAAGCGTCCCAATCGAAAGAACAGCGATGGTTCCCGTTATTCTGACGACAGGAAGCCCCGCTTCAATGATGA
>ENA-OOVX01000483-OOVX01000483.1-human-gut-metagenome-genome-assembly--contig:-NODE-483-length-10931-cov-2.966440_pt1 | contig 10931 bp, 9 predicted proteins | sample MGYA00241401_ERZ501309 | MGnify/ENA primary metagenome ERZ501309 (study PRJEB25962, sample SAMEA2042282) | human gut metagenome | biome: human gut; feature: human-associated habitat; material: faeces... | reverse complement strand
GCAGGGCGCTCTGCCGTGGCCGCCTCCGCTTATTTAAGCTGTTCCCGCCTGTATAATGATTACGATGGGATACAGCATGACTACACAAAAAAGCAGGGACTTGTCTGGCAGGAAGTGTTTCTGCCGGAATATGCCCCGCAGGAATGGCAAGATCGGGAAAAGCTCTGGAACGCCGTGGAGGAAGTCGAGACGGCCAAGGACAGCAGACTTGCCCGTGAGTTCGTCGTGGCGCTGCCCATTGAACTGAGCCGTGAGCAGCAGATCGAACTGCTGCAAGACTTTATCCGGGAGCAGTTTGTGTCCGATGGAATGTGCGCCGATGCTGCTATCCACGACACCGATGGTCACAATCCCCATGCCCACATTCTGCTGACGGTGCGCCCACTGGACGAACGGGGCAAGTGGCAGTACAAAACCGAGAAGGAATACCTCTGCATGAGAAACGGCGAGGAACGAGGTTTTACCGCCGCCGAATTCAAGTCGGCGCAGAACGATGGCTGGGAGAAGCAATATCCCTACAAGGTCGGCAAAAAGAAGGTGTACATGACACCATCTGCTGCTGAGGCGCAGGAGCTTATCCGTGCAGACAAGCATCCCAAAAGCACCCGCTACGGCAGACAGAATCCCATCTCCGAACGCTGGAACAGCGAGGAACAGCTTGTATCATGGCGGGTGGCATGGGCTGATGTGACCAACCGTTATCTGGAAAGTGCTGGACGGGAAGAACGCATTGACCATCGCAGCAACGCTGCACGGGGGCTGGATGAGATCCCCACCATCCATGAGGGCGTGACAGTGCAGGCATTAGAGCGCAAAGGAATCGTCTCTGACCGCTGCGAGATGAACCGGCAGATCAGGGCAGACAATGCGCTGCTGCGGGAGCTGAAAGCCGAAATCAAGAAGCTGGCCGCACTGGTCGCTCGTACTGTCCCCGCCATTGCGGAAGGGCTGGAAAAGCTACGCAGCCGTGTGCTGATCTTCTGCTATCAGCTCTCTCATATTCGCAACGGCAAATCGCATATTCAAAAATCCCTTGCCGTATGGAAGCCGGAGCTGGAGCGTTACACCGGTCTGGTGCAGCAAATCAAGGAAAAGAGCAAGGAACGCAAAACATTGGTTGCCGAGAAAAAGGCATTGCCAATATACCATGTGAAACGCCACAAGGCGCTGGCTGTCCGCATTGCAGAGCTGACGGAAGATTTAGAGGAACTGCGTTCCGAAAAGGCGCTTCTTTTTCAAAAACTTGAGTATGCGGAGGATGCAGGCGCAGAGGAATTCCGCAAGGATATTGCTATTATGGAGGCTGGCCTGAAAAAGCTGGAGGCGCAGGAGCAAAAATACTCTGCCGAGTTGGATAAGGCTTTGGATGAATACGCTGAAGTGAAAGCGCAGGCTGCGGATTTTGACTCGGTAGAGCTGTACAAAGCACGGCAGGCCATCCGCCCCGTGCAGGAAAAGGCGGCAGAGCAGGAATTGGAAGACACCTTGCAGAAGAAGCCATCGTTCAGTCTGTTGCTCAGCGCCAAGCAGGAAGTATCCAGACTGCTCAGAGATGACGCAGATGAGCGGCAGGTGCGGCAGGTGCTTATTCGTCGGCAACGGTCAGACCCGCAAAAGCCCAAGCACTTCCAGCGCTAAGTGCTAAAAATAAAAATGCACATTCCCCTATTGACTTTTCAGCTCTAATCCGTTAGAATAATACTAACAGATTAGAATGAAAGGCCGCTATGATGAGTACACCAAAAGTTTTTGAAAGCGAATACCGTTTTTGCCTGATTCTTTGGGATCATGAACCCATCAAGAGCAGAGATTTGGCTCAGCTTTGTGCAGAGCAGCTGGGCTGGAAGGTTACTACCACTTACACGGTAATAAAGCGCTTGTCAGAGCGTGGCGTGATAAAGAATGAGAATACGATAGTTTCTTCGCTGGTATCCAAGGAGCAGATACAGACAGCTGAAATTGAGGAATTGGTCGAGAAAAAATTTGCCGGTTCGATTCCGGCCTTTTTGACTGCATTTACCAAAAGCCAACAGCTCACAGTCGATGAAATTCAGGAGATGCAGCAGATGATTGACCGCTTTCGGAAGGAGCATCCGGATGACTGAATTGTTTATGAAGCTGCTTAATATGAGCATCAATGCCGGATGGCTTGTTCTGACTGTTCTGCTTGTTCACATCATATTCCGTAAGGCCCCCAAATGGCTGTTCCCCGTATTGTGGAGCTTTGTTGGGATTCGGCTTCTCATGCCAAACGCATTGGAAAGTCGCTTGAGTGTCATTCCTGATATAAGTGGCTTTTCGGCATCCGAGCAGGGCCTGCTTTCTGCCAAAGGTTTCACTGCTCCTGTTCCTTATGTTGGAATCGTCTGGTGTACTGGTATGGCAGTAATGCTTCTGTTTGAAGCATTAAGCTATGTACATCTCCGCAGCAAAGTAAAAACTGCTGTCCGGCTCTCGTCAAATGTGTATCAAAGCGAGCATGTGAATGCTCCGTTTATTCTTGGCCTGTTTGCGCCGCGCATCTATATTCCATTCCATATAAAGAGCAAGGAATTGAATAGCATAATTGCACATGAACGTGCGCATATAAAACGCCGCGATCATTGGCTAAAGCCCATTGCGTTCTTAATTCTTTCTCTTCATTGGTTCAATCCTTTGATTTGGATTGCGTATTATTTCCTTTGTAAAGATATTGAGTTGGCATGTGACGAATACGCTATCAAGGATATGAGTGATTCTCAGCGCGCTGCGTATTCGCAGACGTTGCTCTCCTGCACTGCAAACCAGCGTATTTTTGCGGCCTGCCCGCTGGCCTTCGGCAGTAAGAATGTGAAAACACGAATCCGTGCTGTACTTTCTTATCGAAAGCCTCATACTTGGATCATAACCGTGACCGCGATACTTGTTTTGGCAGTTGTCGTCTGTTTTATGACAAACCCGAGACAATCAAAAGAAATTGCTGCTCAGGGTAGCAACTATATTGATCTAAGCCAGCCTCCAATATTGGACGTGATTCAAAATGGACAAACTATTTCGGATAGAAGTAGTAGCGAAGATTGGCAACGTGAAGTAGAGCTTGAGAGCGCTTTGTTGGGAGAAGCGCTAAAGAAGCAAGAGTCTCTTACTCAAATTCAAACAACTGATTTTTACAGATGAAAAGTCCGACGTTATAGGATATTGCATCCTGCCCCAGTCTGTTTTCCCGGTTTTGACAGATAAGTAAGTGACAGCTGAGCAGCGGCATGGGTGAATATTTCTCCCATGCCGCTGCTTGCATTATTGGAGTGCAGTTAAATGATTGTTTTCTTTTACGAAAAGGTGCGCTTAAAGCGCGGCGCTTGGCAGACGGTGAGTATTGTATTGCTGATAGCTTTCCTTTGTGCATTTTTTACTCTCTTTGATGGCTTCATTTGCCAGAAAGAACAGGATATGGAGAGCGCCTACGCAGTGATTCCCGTAACTGTCGTCGTATCCAATCTTACCGGCACGAAAACCGATGACCTGAAAATTACAGACTATATTATCAACTACTTTCTCTCTGACAAATATGCTTATGGCGGGGAGCTTCAGGAAAAAGCATTTTCCTCCTATGTGAAGGATGTTTGCCTGAAAGCATCTGTCTATTACAGCCAAGGGACGGGTTTTTCGAGTCGGCAAAAGCTGATTGGCATTACTTCTGTTGATGCCGCATCGGAATTGGCACCCGTTTCAGGAAATTCGATTACTTATTTTGAAGGATACGACGAATCAATTTTTACCTCAAATAAAGCAGCGTGTCTTGTTTCGACCGCAGCGGCAGAAGAACTGTCGCAAGATACTGATAATAATGGTAATGTCATATTGACGGTTCAGATGTCGCCTGCTGCGACCGGTGAAGCGGCCACACAGATTTCGCTCGAAATTGCTGGGACGTATTCGTCGGAATCTCAAACGATCTATTGTCCATTCAGCTGCGTTGCCGCAGTACAAACAGAGCTGGATGGGAAGATTACGGGGGATAGCTTGAGCGCCACAGTGCGCGATAATCATGAGCTGGACGAATTCCGGAAAATACTGATGCGTCACTTCGCAAATGTGGACCCATCCGGGCATCAAGAAGAAATCAATAATTCTCCAGCCCTCCGATATCAGCAATTTGCCATAACAGTTCATGACGAAACACTCCGCGAAACTCTGAATGCTTTGAATCGAAATTTGCAAACACTGTATCGACTAAAACCAATTTTTGCCTGCATAGAGGTCATGATTGGTGCTGCCGCAGGTTTTTTCTATATTCATATCCGAAGGCGGGAATTTGCCATTGCACGATCTCTTGGTACAAAACGCATTGAAACAGTCATTATGGTATTCGTCGAGATATGTCTGATGTTTTTGGTTGGCGCAGCTATTGGAACAATTCTCATCCTGGTTGTCCAAGAGACTGCCATCCAATATGCCATGGCCGCAGCACTCTTTTTTGCTATGAATGTCGGGGCAATTACAGCTTGCTTGATGGCAACTGGAAAAAGCGGAATCCGATTACTACGGGAGGTTGAGTAGTATGTCCGTATTATCTGTGCAAAGTGTTTCTTATTCATACAAAACAAAATACCAAACTGTTCAGGCTGTAAAAGACGTCTCCTGTGATTTGAGTGCTGGAACTTTTTATGCGTTAGTCGGCAAAAGTGGAAGTGGGAAGACAACGCTGCTTTCATTACTGGCAGGATTGGATACGCCGCAGAGCGGAGACATAATAGTCGGCGGCCAAAGTTTGCGGGAAATCGACGTGGATATCTACCGTCGCAAGCAGGCGTCTGTGATTTACCAAAGCTATAATTTGTTTCCACTTATGACTGTTTGTGAAAACGTCATGTATCCCTTAAAACTGCTGAGGCATTCCGATGCCGATGCAAAAAAAGAGGCGCAGATTGCTCTTGAAAAAGTAGGTCTGGGCGAAAGCTATTGGAAGCGACTTCCTGCCATGCTGTCAGGCGGCGAACAGCAACGAGTCGCAATTGCCAGAACATTAGCCGTTCATGCGCAGATCATTCTCGCAGATGAGCCTACGGGAAATCTGGATACAGAAAACAGCACACAAATTATTCAGCTGCTTTCCAGACTGGCACATGAGGAAAACTGCTGTGTAGTGGTTGTCACACATGATCTGGAGGTAGCCAAAGCAGCGGATGTTGTATTCCGTATGGACAGCGGCAGACTCAAGGAGGAAACTGTATGACCCCTTTGAAACAGCTCTTTCGACAACCGGTTCGTTTGTTTGCAATCTTCCTGCTGGTGGGAATGGCCTCCGCTTTTATCTGCCTGAGCGCAGGCGTATTTGCATCCGCTAAAGCAACGCTCGCGCAAATTGAAGAACGTTATGTAACCATTGGTGTCCCAACAACGGAGACAGCAGACGTAGCAACAGAGTACAACGGGCTAACGCTCCACCATGAAGAAAGTGTAATAAGTCAAGATATGTGGGCGTATATGGATCAGCTTGCTGCGGATGGAACAGTCATAAAAGGTGCGTACCAACAAAAATATATCAGTGCTTATTGCCCCTCCATTCAGAGTGTTACCAGCGGCAAGGAAGACGGCACATATGTGCCAAGCCTTGATTCTCCGTATAACAGGGCAATTATGATCGTTCGGGTTACATCGGTGGATAAAACGAATCTGCCTGAGTCAACCGAACTTGCTTTAGTATCTGTTACTGCTTCGATTGAAAACGTTGTTAAAATGCATCCAGACTATGCTGTTCGCAGCACACTTCGCCTCATCATAGGGTGCAACTCTCAGGAAGAGTTAGATGCTCTTGATATCCGTCCTGGTGGGCGGTATTTGGCCTTTGGGGCAGATTATATTGACCGTGATTTGGAATTGCGTACAACGTTGGCAGGAACGCACCGATGCTCTGTGGAAGATATTGATTTGTCTAAAATATCCTATGATTTGACAGAGGACGAAAAGAAAACAGCTTCGCCAGATTTTCTGCCGGTAGCAAAATATTCCTCTGGTGAAAAAACGACCATTTTAGGGCAAGACATGGTTGATGCAATAGATTCCTGCACAATGACCGTTACGCATTGGCATGGCTTGTATTCTGAAACACAGCTGGACTATGCAATTGACGGCTCCGAAACAGGTGTGTTGCTAAACGACCAATACCTTGATGCATACATGACCCCGTTGGAAACTGATCTGGATGTCTTTCTAAGTTCAAATGCGGGAATTGAATGGCGGAGCGCAGTCCAAGAATTGGATACGCAATATCATACTGTCAGTGTAATTGGTACAGATCTTCTGGAAAGCATGTATTGTTTCCATCAAAAGGACTCTTTCGTAACAGAAGGACGGAGTTTTGGGGCGGACGATTATAAAAATGGCTCTAATGTCTGCCTGATTTCTGAAACAACTGCCATTGCAAGCGGACTCGGTATAGGGGACAGCATTGATTTGTCGTTCTATTGGGGTCCAAACCCTCTTGCTGATTTAACAGCTCCGGAATGGAAGGTACAGCCACAGCGTTTTTCCCAAAAGATTGGGGTTTCGGGTGATGCGAAAACGTATCAGATTATAGGGATTTACCGACAGTCAGACTTGTGGGATACCGCAGACTATCGCTTCCTTCCGAATACCGTCTTTGTCCCTAACACTTCTCTGCCAGAAAACTGCTATAGTAGTCGAAATGGCGTTTTCTTTACATACGTTCTGCAGAACGGAAAGGTATCTGCGCTCCAAGCTGCACTGGAATCGAATGGATACCCGGCAAACATTCTGTTTTGCTTTGATAACGGATACACTGAAATCGCCGAAACTTTGCATGGATTTTACAGCAGTGCGCAGCAGCTTCTTTTCGCTGCCTGCATAACAGCGAGTGCGGCCCTGTTCGTATTTCTTGCTCTGTTTGTAAACCGTCAACGGCGGACGCTTGGCCTGATGCTCTCGCTTGGTTCCGGTAAAAGGACCGCTGTGATGTTTAGCTGGGAGATAGCCGCAATACCTATCATCCTTGCGACAATAACTGGGATCATTGTTGGAATCCTTACAATGAATGCTACGACACTAAACCTGTTTTCCTCCGTTTCAGAAGTGCTTAATACAAGTTTGAGCGGTGCAGCCACGATTGGATATAACGATATGATAACGGAAGTCGTATCAATGCCAATTGCGGTTATTGCGGCAGGTATCCTGCAACTGATTGTTTATATTGTGGCGACTTACCTACATTTGCAGCGGTTGGCGCAACGATCCCCGCTTGAGTTAGTGCGGAAAGGCTAAGTTTCAGTATTGACAAGAAAAAGCAAACTTGATTGGTTATCAATTCCAATACTTCATTTAGAGAGCGCCCTGTCATGATTTTGTGCAGGGCGCTCTCTTATGAGGAAATACCCTTGACAAATCTCTTCTCAAAAAATATTTTTAGAGAACTATGCCAAAGGGCAGCACCTAACCAATATCCGGCACTACATCGACGATGACGAAAGCGGCAGGTTTTTTGACCGTTCTGCCTACTCCCGCATGATGGACGATGTGGAAAACGGGAAAATCGGTGTCTGCATTATGAAAGACCTTACCCGCTGGGGGCGCGACTATCTCCAAGTCGGCAACGCGATGGAGATATTCAGACGGAACAATGTGCGCTTTATCGCGGTCAACAACGGCATTGACAGCGAGAAGCCCGACACATTGGAGTTTGCGCCCTTTATCAATATCATGTCGGAGTGGTATGCAAAGGACATCAGCAAGAAAGTGAAAACGGGCATTAAGACCAAAGGCATGAGTGGAAAGCCGATTGTCACCGAAGCCCCTTACGGCTATGTCAAAGACCCGGACAACAAGGATTTTTGGATAATCGACGAGGAAGCCGCCGCGGTTGTCCGTTTGATTTTCCGTCTGTTTATCGGCGGGAAGAACCGCAACCAAATCGCCGTATATCTGACACAGGAGCAAATCCCTACCCCCACTTTCTACATGAAAGACCGAGGGCGGGGAACCTGTAAAAATAAGACGCTCAACGAGGATAACCGCTGCAAGTGGAACAAAGCCACCTTGACCAATATCCTCACACGGCAGGAGTATTGCGGCGATGTGGTCAACTTCAAGACTACAAAGCATTTCCGGGATAAACATAACCACTATGTAGACCGGAGCCAGTGGCACATCACAGAAAATGTGCATGAGTCGATTATCAGCCGCAGCGATTTTGAAACCGTACAGCGGATTTTGGAAAACGCACCCGTCAGACGCCCCAACGGGGACGGGGAAATCCACCCTCTGTCCGGCTTGCTTTTCTGTAAGGACTGCGGCGCAAAAATGCACATTCGTATTGATTACCGGAACGGCGGCAAGCGGCACGTTGCTTTTTGCAGCGAGTACCACAAGGGAAAAGCCAAGAACCCCAAATGCCATTCCCCGCACATCATGGACGCGGACTTGCTCATGCAGACCATCGCGGAAGTGCTGAAGAAAATCGAGGACTATTCTATCAGCAACCGGGCGGAGTTTGAAGCCTTAGTGAAAAAGAACCTTGCCATGCAGCAGACCGACCAGACCAAGAAACAGCAGAAGCGTATTCCGCAAATCATGACACGCCTTGAACAGATTGACAAGGTGCTGAATAAGCTCTATGAGGACAACGCCCTCGGCACGATCCCGCAAGACCGCTATGAGCAGATGTCGCAGAAGTATTCAGAAGAATACTACACGCTGAAAGCGGAGCTTGCCACGCTCCAAGAGCAGCTATCCGCTTATGAGAACGCGGGAGGACGGGCGCAGAAGTTTTTGAAGCTGACGGAACGCCATGCTGCCTTTACCGAACTTACCCCCGCCATTCTCAACGAGTTTATCAGCCGGATTGAAGTGCATGAGCGCGACCAGAAAAGGGCGAGATACGCAATCCAGCACATCAGCATATATTTCAATTATATCGGCAAGTTTGAGAATGAAGTGACACAGCTTGCAGAGCCGACCGAGCAGGAAATCCGGCAAATGCGGGAGGAAATCGAAGAAGCCAAAAAGGAAAAGAGCCGCGCCTACCACCGGCAGTATTCAAGGGAGTACCGGGCGCGAAACCTTGAAAAGCAGCGGGAGTATGACCGCATGAAAGCGCGGGAATACCGGGCAAGGAGAAAGGCGCAGGCAGCCGCCGCACAGCCCACACAGTAAAACAGAATAACCGTCAACCAAGAGGGATTTTCCGAACTACGGGAAATCCCTCTTTTGCGCCCAAAGAAAGGAGCCGCCTATGGCAGAACAGACCCCCGACAGTATCATCACGACCCAGAGGAACGGGCAGACCATTGTTGCGGAGTTATTTTTCAATCACAGCAGCACAGAAACATTCCGCGACAAGCTGCTCAAACTGGTACTTGCCGACAGCTCGCGTTTATCCGCGTCTGACGGTCAAGAGCCGGAAAAAACAGAAATCTTGCGATAACAGCCGCCCTGACGATACACTCCCTGTCCGGGCAGTTTCTATTTGAAAATCCTCATTTTCCCCAAGTCAAGAGCCGGGAAAAACACCCGAAAAATGCCCCTATTGCGTAACAGGGGCGCAGAAAGGAGAGTTTATGAGAACAGGGCTTACGAAGCAGGAAAAGACCACCGATATTTGGTTTGACGAGAAAGACCCCCTTATCCATATCCGCACCCACAACACCGACTTAAAGAAGCGGCTTGCCGCCTACGCCGGACAGCACCCCGACCAGTGCCGCCAGACCGACGCAGACCCCGAAACGGGCTGCATGGAGTTTGAAATCCGCAAGGGGCGCTTCTCTTTCCGTCTGACCGCCCCATACAGCGAGGAACGCCGCAAGGCGGCAAGCGAAGCGGCGAAAAAGAGCGGCGTTCATAGAAAAGTTGCAAATCTGTATGAAAGCATTGGTTGAAAAGACCTCTGACCGCATGATATAATCATATTGGATAAGTTTAGCGAGGAGAATGACAATGAAGATTAAATGGATTGGAAAGTATGACGGAAAAAATCTTCCTACTGTTGATGTTGAAGTTGGTGCAAAAGAACTACCGGAAGTAACAAGCAAGTCTGCAATCATGCTTATTCCGATTGTTCTTTTGTTTGCTTGTTGTGTTTATATCAAAAAAACTTATCTTGGAGGGGTCGCATTTTCAAGAGTTGATTGGATGATAGGTCTTGTGATTGCGTTACTTTTCTTCCCGGTTCATGAACTCATCCATGCTGTAAGTTTTCCAGCGGGTAGTGAAGTCATTATGTTCTACACGCCGCAGGGACTTGGAACGACATGTACATCACCGATGACAAGAAATAGGTTTATCGTGGTTAATATGCTTCCATCGCTAATTTTAGGTGTTGTTCCGCTAATTGCATATATGATTGTTCCACGCACTTATGCTTTTGCAAGCACTGTTCTCTGTGTTTTCAGCCTTATTCATGTGGGGGCTGGGTATGTTGACTATCTGAATATTGTACATTTGTTAAGACTTCCTGCGGATTCAAAAATTCAAATTTCTGGAGCAAAGATATACTGGATGTAAGTTAAGACACTGACATTCTAAAATTGTAAACCACCTATTGAGGGCAGCTATTTTCGTGCAGAAAACGGCTGCTCTTTTCTTTTGCCCATGAGCAGAAAGGAGCGACCAACCATGACAAAGCCAAGAGAGAAAACCCGCGAAGAACTGCAAGCCGAGATTGAGAACGGAAAGAAGAAAATCCGGCAGTTTGAGAACCGAGAAAAGATGTTGCGTCAGAAGTTATCCAAAGAGGAACGCAGAACGCGCAGCCACCGCCTTATTGTCCGGGGCGCGGTCTTTGAAAGCATTGTGCCGGAAGCAAAGAACATGACCGACGAGGAAGCCACAGCACTTCTCCGGCTTGCCTTGACGAGTGAGCCAGCGCGGGAATATCTGAAAAAACGAGCCGAGGGAGCGACAAGCTGAAAATCCCTTAGGAACTAAGGGCGCACTTCTAT
>ENA-OOVX01000482-OOVX01000482.1-human-gut-metagenome-genome-assembly--contig:-NODE-482-length-10956-cov-2.023668_pt1 | contig 10956 bp, 4 predicted proteins | sample MGYA00241401_ERZ501309 | MGnify/ENA primary metagenome ERZ501309 (study PRJEB25962, sample SAMEA2042282) | human gut metagenome | biome: human gut; feature: human-associated habitat; material: faeces... | reverse complement strand
GCACAATAAGGAACGGTCCATATAACTTCCATGAATCACCGCCTCCATTACTTGAAGACTGTTTCACAAACACACTCCACAAAGCAAGGAACACAAAGAATTCACAGCCGATACTCTGAAGCCATTGCGACGTTTTGCTTCCAAGTCTGTTCGAACGCCTTCTTCCAAATGGCAGAAGAATCAATATCAATGCCGGGATTCCTGCCCACCATACAAGCGGGTTACCAAAGGCACTGATACCCTCTTTCATACCATCCCGCAAAGTCTGGCAGTAATAATACATCGGTCGTATCATCGTCGGCCACTCATACCAGCTTGACTGCCATGGATGGGTAGCCTCCAGTTTGCTGTGGTATTCATACATAGCATGCTGATTATTCAACATTTTTCCGACCGTCTCAGCCACAGGATTTCCACTGTGGTCGCGAAGTGTATCCACAAGACCGGAAACAAATGTATTTTCCCATTTAAATCCTTCATAATTCTCATCTGTCACTTCGTAGAAGCGCTCGGTGTTATCTTTTGCGCTGTCCTCAAACGGAACATAGGAAGCAACATAAATCGTTCCTGCTACAAACACAAAGAAAATCACACAGAAACCAAGGGTTAAAAGAAGTTTCTTCTTAAATACTTCAATGATATGTTTATGCGCAATTCCTTCTGTTTCGCCCGTCGGATTTTTCTTCGCCAGATGGTACTCAAAAATACGCCAGCCCATAATAGCAAAGAAGAACACAGCAAGACCGGCAGACGCATATACTGCCGTCCATTTCGATGCACAGCCAAGTCCCATCATCACCGCACTTAAGCCAAGCGGGATAAAGGTCTTCCACAATTTTGTATCATAAAAACTTGTCTGGCTGTACTGATACATAAAGTAGAACATTGCTATAATAAAGAATGTTCCGTACACATCAATGGTAGCAATTCTTGTCTGCGTAAAATGCATAAAATCAAATGTAAACAAAAATGTCAATGCACCGGCCGCCCACGTGCGGTTTTTGAACAAACGCCTGCCAAAGAAGTACATAAACGGAATCATCCCGATTCCAAACAGCACACCGATAATTCGCCAGCCAAACGGATTCATGCCAAACATGCGCACACCAAGACTGATAAATACTTTACCAAGAGGCGGATGTGTCCACTCATAATTGCTCATTCCATGCGCAATTTCATAAGCCGTTCTCGCATGATAAATTTCATCAAAATAAGTGCCGCTCCTAAAGGTAATTGCCTTTCGGTATCCATCCTGTTCATCAAACAAGGAATCTCCGCCAATATGGTCACGGATTTTCACCGTATTTCCATTCGTATCCGTCAGTACCAGTTCATTCAAACTTGTATTATCCGAAAGTGTTGTCAAACGGATATAGCGGTACGAATCATTGGCAAAAGAATAAGTATCGGCATTTTGCTGATTTTCCTCTGAAAGTCTGCTAAAGCCATCAGCCTCACCACTGACTACCGTTCCCACTTTCTGATACTGTGGCTCCTCACCGTCATTTGCCGATTTTGCCACTTCCACTTCAAACCGCTGGTTTGCTTTCTCCGTAGAGTACCCTCGCAGCATACTAAAGTAACTATCTGCACCCAAATCTAAAGTCACGGTTTCTCCAGCTTTTTCAGCTTTCCAGACAGTCTCCGGCAAATCACTCTGCGGCTCAAAACAATCCTGCTCATCAAACAGATTTTTATATTCAGAAGCATTGACCGGTTTCATCCAGTTTCCGTCTTTGTCAAGAATCACTAATTCATTCAGCATAAAGGTATCAGAAAGCTGTTCTTCATCAACACTTAGGCGGATATAACGATAATCTTTTGCCAGATTATAATCATCCGCGCCCTCTTCCTGAGATTCTTTGTCCCAAGTCTTTAATGCATCCCAGCAGAACACACTTGTTGCTCTGACCGTGCCGACCATATCATAGTTTTTCCCATCCTCTGACATTTCAAGTGTCATCATACGGTCTTCCTTCGCTCCAAGGAACGTATAAATCATTCCGATATCTTTTGCTTTACCAAGATCTAACACAATCTCGGAATTACCATTTTCCGGCTGCCAGTAAGTCTCCGGAGCTTTGGTATCACCCAAATCACGAAAAGCGAATACACTGTATAATACAAGAATTCCAAACAATACAATATAATCCCACTTTGTAAATTTAGGCATTCTTCTTGTCGCATGAATATGTTGTTTATAGACTTCTTCCGGTTCTTTCTCTTTCACCTTCGGATTTTTCACAAGATATGGAAGGGTGTTCCTTTTCTTCTTTCCTCCGGATACCTCTTTTAAATCCTCCATAACCGAAACAGAAAAAGAAGCATAAATCAAATAAGCAAACATTAAAATTGTAAGGACTGCCGTAATTCCAATTAACGGTCCGTTTGGTGCCGTATTTTCGTTTTCCTCGACATACGCCCACAAAACATGACCTACATTCAAAAAGTGAATCGCCGAAAATCCCACATAAGTAAAGAATAACTGTTTGGTCGGCTTCACCAAAAAGGCAGCCAACATAAGTACAAGTGCCGGGAATAAATATCTCTCATGCATACGCACTGAGAATAAAAACATATTGGCAAGAAGTACCGCCATGCTTGTAAAATAGCGGGAATTATCATCTTTTAAGCGGAAGAAAATCACGGCACTCAGTGCAACGGATACTAAAATTGCGAGTGTTCCCCACGAGCTTGCTGACACACCTAAAAATGAATTTGCCTGCGGCTGCCAGTTCTGTCCTAACAACGCCCAGAAATTGTATGCATTAATCGTCGCATACGGATACGAGCCCAACGTATTCACATACTGGCTGAACACTTTGTCCACACCAAACGGAAGGGTAAATACAACCATTGCCACAAGAGATAAAACGCCGCCTACTAAATCCCGAAACATTTTTTCTTTTGAAAAATCTTTTAAGAAAACCTGTTCAATAATTGTCCAAATCAAAAGCGGAGCAAACATAATCATCTGCGGTTTGATAAGAACTCCGGCAACAAAAGCAAAATACGCAAAAATACGCTTTTCTTCCATGCACAGATAGCAGACAAGCAACAGGAAAAAGGTAAATACACCATCCACCTGTCCCCATGCCGAAGAATCCAGAACAACGACCGGACTGAGCACGTATGTCGCTGACAAAATAAGAGAAGAACCTTCAGAAAATTTTCTCTTTGCTATCTTATAAAGCAGTGCCCCTGCACCAAGATCAAACAAAATCGGAATCAGTTTAATAACACATCTTCCGGCTCCCGTTGCAACATCCAGATTAAAGATGCTGCGCAGAGCCCCAATGCCCCACAGCATTGCCATATATCCGGGCGGATAATCCGTAAAAGAATCCGAATGATAGAAATTCCAGAATCCATCTTTAAAAATCATATCCGACCACGCACTAAAGCAGGTCATATCCGTTCCATGTCCTTCATACGCTGCCGCAAAAATCAGTTTTACAAGCAGCGCTGCCGCTAATACAAGCAGTAGATTAGTCCATGACTTTTTGCTGTCTTTGCGGTAAATCCGAATTCCTTCTACTTCATAGCGGAATTTTTCAAAATACAAAACAGCAAAAACTGCCACGGTTAAAACCGCTACTAACACTAACATTTGTACACTATTTGTCGCAATACCAAACAATCCCATTTTCCGACTCCTTCCTCCTTTTAATGATGCACATGCTCATGGGTAAATAAATGCTCTGAACAATACTCATAGTTTCCCTCACATTTGGAGCAGTAACGGAACTCTAACTGCGGAGAGTCCACATCCGTTCTGCCACAAATCACACAATGATGCCTTGGTACACTTCCCTGTGTGGGTGCTGTTTTTTTCTTATATTCCATCTTTCTCTTCTTCTGATGGTACGCCTGCTTTGGCGTAAGAGAACCACGTCCCATAAAATAGAAGATAAAAAAGTTTAATAAAAGAACCAAAATCACCGCTGCCGAATAATAATATCCACTCATCAGATAGCGGACAAACATATAGCCATCCATCAAAAGATATACAATACTCAGCCACTTTGCCTTAACCGGAATAATAAAATACACAAGGAACTGTGCATCCGGGAAAGCAAAGGCAAACGCTAAAAACATCGTCTGGTTCAAATCATCCATAATATTGGCGGAAAGCATATAATCCATATAAGCAGTTGCAGCATTTGGCACTAACCCAAGCTGTAAAAACAGATAAAAAATAAAAGTCATGATTACAACCAGTAAAAGTCCCCCAAAATAAAACAAATTAAAGCGGAAAGTTCCCCACATGCGCTCCAGATTTGTTCCAATCGAATAATACACAAAAATCCAGATTGCAAACCACAATAAACTAACCATGCCGGTACCGCCAAACTGTCCGGATGGGCTTAACACAAAGGTAAAAATACGCCAAACCTGTCCATGCAGAATACTTGCAATATCCAAACTCAGATACGAATAATAAAACGTCGGATTCACAAGACTAATCAGAATTCCGACAATATTAACTCCAATGACATACCGCATCAGATTCGGAATGCCAAATTTTCCAAACCGTGTTCTCTCCAATCGGTCTAATAAACTCATAGTTCTTTTTTAACCTCCATTCAACAATTGTCTTTTCCCTATTAAAACAAATCTTTTTTGCGGAACAACAACGCCACAACGCCGGAAATAATAAGCGTTAAAACAATAATGGTAAAAAATCCAAACGGCGAATGTCCAAGTGGAATATTATCAAAGTTCATTCCAAAGAAACTGGCAATCATCGTCGGGATTGATAAAACAATCGTAACCGTTGCCAAGAACTTCATAACAATATTTAAGTTATTGGATATAACAGACGCAAACGCATCCATCATTCCACTTAAAATTCCACTGTATATATTTGCCATTTCAATCGCCTGTTTATTCTCGATAATGACATCTTCCAATAAGTCCTCATCTTCCGGATATTTTTTAACGCGCTCCGTCCGCAGAAGTTTCTCTAAAACGACCTCATTTGAGCGCAGGGAAGTGGTAAAATAAACCAGACTTTTTTCCAGCTCTAAAAGTTCAATCAACTCACTGTTTTTCTGGGAAATATGCAGTTTTTCCTCAATCTGGTCACTTTTTCTGTCAATAATACGCAGATAACGCAGGTAGGAAGCAGCATTGCGATACAAAATCTGGAATACAAAGCGAGTCTTTTTGAATGTGTAAAACTCGCGTACTCTACGGTTTACAAATGCTTTCAAAACCGGTGATTCTTCCAGACAAATCGTAATGATATGCTCCTTTGTCATATAAATGCCAAGAGGAATCGTGACATACCGGTCTTTCTCATCAAGCGAAGGAATGTCCACCAAAATCATATTGTATCCATCTTCCAACTCGATACGGGAACGCTCCTCATCATCCAAAGGTGCCCGTAAATCATCCAAGTCAATCCCAGTCTCTTCCTGCAAAAAAGACAATTCTTCCTCATTTGGGTGAATGGCTGATATCCAACAACCCTCTTCTATTTTATCAAGCACCACCATATCGTCTTCTATGGTTTTGTAAATGGAAATCATGCTTGTTCACCTTCCTTTCAAAGACAACGGCGATTCCCCGAAAACAAGGCATCGCCGAGTCTGACCAATTCGTTTTCATTATAAAGGTTCTAATAACCTTTGTCAAACCTTCTTTGGCACTTCAAAAAGGACATCTGCCGCGATAATAATCTGCTCCGGATTATTCTTTTCAAAAAACTCTGCCATCGTCATACCACACTCATTCAATATCGCTCCAAGGCTTTTTGTTCCATCTGCACGATAGACACAAGACACCTCTTTTTCTTCCTCTGACTGTGCCGTTTGTTCCTCTTCGTATTCCTCATCGTCTGTCTCCTGTTCGGTTGTCTCCACGTTTTCCTGCTGCATTCCCCGTCCTGCTATCGGTCCGCTTCCACAGGGCATCGGAATACAGATTTCCTGTCCCGGTCTTAAATTATACACATCCACATAAGGGTTTGCCCGCAGAATAAGTGCGAGCGGAACACGGTAGCGTCTGCTCAGCTGATAAAGATTATCGCCGGAGCGAATGACATGTATCATTCCATTACAAAAGCGTTGATTCATTTTTAGATTCCTGCCTTTTTTTATTATCCTATTCAAAAGAATGCCATTTGTTCTTTCTAATTTTGTTGCAAAACCATTCTTTTTGTCGTATAATAAGGTTTCGATAATTAGATAACAAAAAATGATTTTAATAGGAAACTTTAGGAGGTACTTATGAAACGAGTAGGTATCGATATTGGTTCAACCACAGTTAAAATTGCTGTGCTGGATGATAACAATAACATACTGTTTTCTGCCTATGAGCGCCACTACGCAAATATCCAGGAAACCTTACGTGCAATTATGGAACGTGCTTACAACGAACTTGGTGACTGTGACATCGCACCGATGATTACCGGTTCCGGTGGTCTTTCCATTTCAAAGCACCTTGATATTCCATTTGTGCAGGAAGTTGTGAGCGTTGCTACTTCCTTAAAAAGTTATGCTCCTCAGACCGATGTCGCCATTGAACTTGGTGGTGAGGATGCAAAAATTATTTACTTTACCGATGGTATTGAGCAGCGAATGAACGGTATCTGCGCCGGCGGTACCGGTTCTTTTATCGATCAAATGGCTACCTTATTAAAAACAGACGCTGCCGGATTAAATACCTATGCAAAAGATTACCAGGCTTTATATCCGATTGCCGCACGATGCGGTGTATTTGCAAAGACTGATATTCAGCCTTTAATAAATGAGGGCGCATCGAAACCGGACCTTGCCGCTTCCATTTTCCAGGCTGTCGTAAACCAGACAATCAGTGGTCTTGCCTGCGGAAAACCGATTCGCGGTAACGTTGCTTTTCTCGGCGGTCCGCTGCACTTTTTAACAGAATTAAAACAGGCATTCATCCGCACTCTTAATTTAACCGGGGATGCCATTATTGCACCGGAAAATTCCCATCTTTTTGCTGCAAGCGGAGCAGCCATGAACTCGGAGGGAAAAGGCGCCACAACAATCGGTGCTTTGTTAAAGAAGCTTTCCGGCGAAATTAAAATTGAATTTGAAGTGACTCGTATGGAGCCTCTTTTCAAAGATGAAACTGATTACAATGAATTTATCGAAAAACATAACGTACACAGCGTAAAGAAGGGAGATATCTCCACTTACGAAGGAAATGTATTTCTTGGCGTAGATGCCGGTTCAACAACAACTAAAGTAGCTCTTGTCGGCGAAGACGGTTCCCTTCTGTACTCATTCTATGATAATAATAACGGAAGCCCACTGAAGACGACAATTAAAGCAATTAAGGAAATTTATGAACTGCTCCCGGAAAGTGCCACAATTGTGCGTTCCTGTTCAACCGGATACGGCGAAGCACTGATTAAATCCGCTTTGATGTTAGATGAAGGTGAAGTTGAAACCGTTTCCCATTATTACGCTGCTTCTTTCTTTGACCCGGATGTTGATTGTATTCTGGACATCGGCGGTCAGGATATGAAATGTATTAAAATCAAAAATCACTCCGTAGACCAGGTACAGTTAAATGAAGCCTGCTCTTCCGGCTGTGGTTCTTTTATCGAGACGTTTGCACGCTCGTTGAATTATGAAGTAAAAGATTTTGCAAAACTGGCTCTGTTTGCCGAAAATCCAATTGATTTGGGTTCCCGCTGCACCGTATTTATGAATTCTAAAGTAAAACAGGCACAAAAAGAAGGAGCTACGGTCGCAGATATTTCTGCCGGACTTGCTATTTCCGTTATTAAAAATGCCCTGTTAAAGGTAATTAAATTAACAGACCCGAAAGATCTCGGTAAAAACGTAGTTGTTCAGGGTGGTACTTTCTATAACGATGCGGTATTACGAAGTTTTGAGCGTGTTTCCGGATGTCAGGCAATTCGCCCTGACATTGCCGGTATCATGGGTGCTTTTGGTGCCGCACTGATTGCCCGTGAGCATTACGAAGAGGGAGAAACTTCCTCCATGCTCTCTTTACAGGACATTATCGAGTTAAAATTTGAAAGTTCCATGACAAGATGTAAGGGATGTACCAATCATTGTCTCCTTACAATAAACCGCTTTACCGGTGGCCGTCAGTTTGTGTCCGGTAACCGATGTGAACGTGGTCTTGGCAAAGAAAAGACAAACCGTGACGTTCCAAACCTTTACGCCTATAAAAATAAGCGTCTTTTTGACCACTATAAACCATTATCTGCGGACAAAGCATATCGCGGCAAGGTCGGAATTCCACGCGTATTAAATATGTATGAGAATTATCCATACTGGTTTACTTTCTTTACGGAACTTGGCTACGAAGTCGTTCTTTCACCGGCTTCCAACCGAAACATTTATTCACTTGGTATCGAATCGATTCCAAGCGAATCGGAATGTTATCCGGCAAAGTTAGCTCATGGACATATCTCATGGCTGTTAAACCAGGGCGTTTCGTACATTTTTTACCCTTGTGTTCCTTACGAGCGCAAAGAATTTGATGAAGCGGGCAACCACTACAACTGCCCAATTGTCACTTCTTATGGAGAAAATATCAAAAATAATGTAGAAGAATTGGCAGATGAATCGATTACCTACCAGAATCCATTCGTCTCCTTTGAAAGCGATAAAATTCTTGCCGATGAGTTAGTACGCTATCTCGGCAAAGAAAATAATATTGATGCCGGCGAGATTCGAAAAGCTGCCCACAAGGCATACGAAGAATTGCAAAAAACAAGAAATGATATCCGCTTAGAGGGCGAACGCGTATTAAAATGGATGGCAGATAACAACAAGCGTGGTATTGTGTTAGCCGGTCGTCCTTACCATATTGACCCGGAAATCAACCACGGTATTCCGGAATTGATTACATCTTACGACATTGCAGTATTATCTGAGGACAGCATTTCCCATTTAGGAAAAGTTGACCGGCCAACGATTGCGATGGATCAGTGGATGTATCATTCCAGACTTTATGCCGCTGCCAGTTTTGTACGCACCCAGAACAATCTGGATATGATTCAGCTTAACTCTTTTGGATGTGGACTTGACGCAGTAACAACCGACCAGGTCAATGATATTTTGACAAGTTCCAATAAAATATGTACGGTTCTTAAAATTGACGAGGTCAACAACTTAGGTGCCGCAAGAATTCGTATCCGTTCGCTTATTTCCGCCGTGAAAGACCGCGAACGCAAGGGAATTAAGTCCTCTCCTCAAAATTCAGCCTATAAACGAGTTGAATTTACAAAAGAAATGCGTAAAAGTTACACGATTTTAGCACCACAGATGTCACCAATTCATTTTGACATTTTAATGCCGGCTCTTGCTGCCTGTGGTTATAATCTTGTCCAGCTTCCTACCGGCGTAGGCGAATTGGATTACGGCTTAAAATATGTAAATAATGATGCATGCTATCCGTCTCTTCTTGTAGTCGGACAGTTCATGAAAGCATTGTTATCCGGCGAGTACGATTTAAATAAAACTGCTTTAATCATTACCCAAACCGGTGGCGGATGCCGTGCAACGAACTATATCGGCTTTATCCGCCGTGCACTGAAAAAAGCAGGCATGGAACAAATTCCTGTTATTTCGTTAAGTGCCGGTGTGGAAACAAACTCCGGCTTTGACATCAATTACCGATTGTTAAAAGCCGCTATTCACAGCTTAATCTACGGTGATTTGTTTATGCGTGTCGTATACCGTACCCGCCCTTACGAGAAGGTACCGGGTTCCGTAAACGCTCTTCACGATAAATGGAAAAAAGTCTGTATTGAGGCTGTGAAAAAACCAAAGCAGTCGGAACTTAAGAAAAACATCCGACAAATCGTAAAAGAATTTGATGAAATAGAATTAGATGAAACAAAGAAAAAACCACGTGTTGGAATCGTTGGTGAGATTTTAGTTAAATATCTCCCGGCAGCTAACAATCATGTTGTTGAACTCTTGGAAGCTGAAGGTGCTGAAGCAGTCTGCCCTGATATGCTGGACTTCTTTATGTACAGTGCTTACGACAGTGAATTTAAGGCTGACCATCTTGGCTTTAAGAAAACCAGTAAGTGGCTTGGAAATGCTGCTATCTGGCTGTTAAATCAGTTCCGCAAGCCATACTGCAAAGCACCTGCCGAGAGCAAGCGTTTTGAGGCACCACCTGAGATTCACGTACTGGCTAAATATGCAGAGCCTTTCGTATCTAACGGTAACCAGACCGGTGAAGGATGGTTTCTCACAGGTGAAATGATTGAATTGATTCACAGCAATGTACCAAACATCGTTTGTACTCAGCCATTTGGCTGTCTGCCAAACCATGTCGTTGGTAAAGGTGTTATCAAACAGATTCGAAAGGCATTCCCAGATGCCAACATTGTAGCCGTTGACTATGATCCCGGCGCCAGCGAAGTAAACCAGTTAAATCGTATCAAACTGATGTTAGCAACAGCAAATGAGAATTTAAACAAATAAAAAGAATCACAATTTAGGAGTCTGCCAAAAGGCCGGCTCCTTTTTATTTGTAAGAAATAAGGAGTCTGCCTTAGCAAACTCCTTATTATATTTTGAATCATTTTGTAGATTCTTTTTCATTTACTTCTTAACTTAGTTCATTTTCTTTCTAAATACAATTACTCCGAAAATTGCTAATACAGACAATCCCATAACAATCATTGGGAACAAAAGATTCGTTGTATCTCCTGTCTCCGGTGCGGAATCAGATAATGGTACATCTTCATCAAGCAAAGTAGTTGTTTTCTTACTGAAGATTCTATCAAATTCTTTTTTTATACACGTTTCTGCGAATTCGTATGATTCGTCTGTTTCAAAGGCAATGATTCCCAGTCTTCCATAAGTCAATGAATTCACATAAACAGGCTCATATTCACTTTTTCCTTGAATAGGTTGGTCACTTAAAGGAGCAATATCCATGTTGACGGTGAAACTTGATTGGAAGAATTTAACACACATTCCTGTT
>ENA-OOVX01000471-OOVX01000471.1-human-gut-metagenome-genome-assembly--contig:-NODE-471-length-11122-cov-5.558688_pt1 | contig 11122 bp, 8 predicted proteins | sample MGYA00241401_ERZ501309 | MGnify/ENA primary metagenome ERZ501309 (study PRJEB25962, sample SAMEA2042282) | human gut metagenome | biome: human gut; feature: human-associated habitat; material: faeces... | reverse complement strand
TGAGAACCCCGAGCAAAGAGTGACCCTCTCTTTGCAATCTCCGCTTATGGGTTACACCCCTAAGAACCCTGTGCGGCAATGAGCAGACAACAGAATATTTTATCAACAATCCGAATCAAAATTTAAGAATATGGCAACAAAGTCAAGCATACATATCAAGCCCTGCAGAGTTACATCAAGCGGGGCTCATAACCGGAGAACTGCCGAGTATATGCGCAATATCGGCAAATCTCAAATCTACATCGTGCCCGAACTTACTGCCGATAACGAGCAGTGGATAAACCCGAACTTTGGCAGTCCTGATCTGCAGGTGCACTATGAAAACATCAAACGGATGGTCAAAGAAAAGACCGGACGAGCGATGCAAGAAAAGGAGCGTGAACGCAAGGGAAAGAATGGGAAGATTATAAAAGTAGCTGGATGCTCACCAATCCGTGAGGGAGTATTGCTCATCCGACCGGACACCACATTGGCAGATGTACGAAAGTTTGGTGAGGAGTGCCAAAGACGCTGGGGTATCACACCGCTACAAATCTTCCTGCACAAGGACGAGGGACACTGGCTTAGTGGACAACCCGAATCCGGAGATAGGGAGAGTTTCCAAGTCGGTGAAAAGTGGTTCAAGCCGAATTACCATGCACATATCGTTTTCGACTGGATGAACCATGACACAGGCAAGAGCCGCAAACTCAATGACGAGGATATGACGGAAATGCAGAGTTTGGCATCCGACATTCTCCTGATGGAGCGTGGGCAGTCAAAGGCTGTTACTGGCAAGGAGCATCTGGAGCGTAACGATTTCATCATTGAGAAGCAGAAAGCCGAACTGCAACGCATGGATGCTGCAAAACGTCACAAAGAAGAACAAATAGATCTTGCTGAACAAGAACTCAGACAAGTAAAATCGGAAATACGCACCGACAAACTCAAAAGCGCAGCCACTGATGCAGCTACTGCCATAGCAAGCGGTGTCGGTTCTCTTTTCGGCAGTGGGAAATTGAAAGATTTGGAACAAGCCAATGAAAAATTGCGCCAGGAAGTTGCCAAGCGTGATAAAGGCATTGATGAATTAAAAGCCAAGATGCAACAAATGCAGGAACAGTACGGTAAACAGATACGCAATCTTCAAGGAATACACAATCAAGAGCTTGAAGCCAAAGACAGGGAAATTTCCCGGCTTAACACCTTGCTTGAAAAGGCATTCAAGTGGTTTCCGATACTTAAAGAGATGCTGAGAATGGAAAAATTGTGTGCTACCATCGGATTCACCAAAGAAATGATAGAGAGCCTCTTGACAAAGAAAGAAGCCATACAATGTAGTGGCAAAATTTATTCCGAAGAACACAGACGAAAGTTTGACATCAAAAACGATATTTTCAGAATTGAGAAAAGTTCGGTTGATGATACTAAATTGGTACTGACAATAAACAGGCAACCGATTGGAAAATGGTTCAAGGAACAATGGGAAAAGTTAAGACGAGGTTTACGACAGTCAGAGGAAGAGCCAAGAAAAAGTAGAGGATTCAGAATATAAGTAAAAAAGTACAGACCAGTTTTATTATATATAGTCTGTACTTTTTATAGTTTTGTGCCCCAAACAAGTACATCAATTATGCAACCAAATAATATAAACGACTTCTTTCGCCCAATAAATACAGACCTACAAATACCAGACAGTGATTATTCAAAAACCGATGTATGTATTGCCATGGCCAACGCTCTGGCACGCAACACAAATCACAGTCTGTATATCATAGACTATAACCGCAAGAACTTCCTTTACGTATCGTCCAACCCGCTTTTCCTCTGCGGTCATTCACCGGAAGATGTGCAACAGAAAGGTTATGCCTTTTATTTTGATGTCGTTCCGTCTGACGAGATAAACCGTCTTATGGAAATCAACGAAGCCGGATTCCGGTTTTACTATGACCAGCCGGTAGAAAAAAGACTTGACTTGTCCATCGAGTATAACTTTCATATCCGTACATCAGAAAAGCACTCGCACCTTATCCACCACAAACTGACACCTGCCTTGCTGAGTGATAATGGGGATATATGGCTGGCTCTATGTACAGTTTCACTGTCACCGGAGAAAACTATCGGAGATGTAGTTATTTCAGACCATACATGTACTGACAGGTATTTCTACTCATTCGAGGGAAGACGATGGAGAAAACAGCCTGAACTGATTCTTTCCGACCGTGAAAAAGAGATTCTCCAGCTCTCCGTCAAAGGACTGTCGAACACGGAGATTGGAGAAACTCTCTTTATTGATGCCAATACCGTCAAGTTTCACAAGAAAAAACTCTTCGAGAAACTACACGCAGAAAACATCACTGAGGCCGTGGGTATCGCAGCCAATATGAGGCTGATTTAGGAAGACGATGTAGAACTTCGGCAAAGTAGCTACAGGTGGATGTGAGGTGACGTATTCCTCCATTTTCTTCCGTCCAAGTTCGATTACCTTCTCATCGTCACATCTGTTCATCTTTTCTTTATCAATATAGGCAATATGCCAGAAGACCAGATAACCGATGACGTACCTTTCAATGGTAACTTCTATCGGTTCGTCCGAACGCTTCATGGATTGAAGGCAGTTGTGGCCATCCTTATCGATGATGCCTACAACTGCCCATGAGAGATTTATATAAGAAATTGATGTTGTCATAAATTACATACGGTTTATCGCATCCTGTCCTGCTCCTGTACCTTTATACTTGCTTTTGGCTGCATTAAACTTGTAGCGGACAGTAAGGCTGAATGATCGTGTATCACTCCAAGACAAATCTTTCATCTGTGAACTCTCCATATAAAGAAGTGCTTCCTGCTTACAACCTAACAACAAGTCATTTGCACGCGCTTCAATACTGAGCGCATCGTTCAAGAAGGATTTACGCAAGCCTATATTGAGTGTATATTGTGGACGTTTAAGAGTGATATTCTGGACCTGCCCACAACTTTGATAACTGAAGTCGGCTGTCAACAAGAATCCGGCAGGGAGAGTAAAAGTATTGTTTAATGAACCTATAAAGAGCGGATTGTTATAAGTCCTTTTTTGACCGGCAGCATCCAACGAAAACCACTGCTTCATCATAATTGCGCTGGCATTAAGATTCCATATACCAATAGTAGGCGAAGCTGCCAGCATTACTGTCAGACTCGGTAAACGGTCGTGATTGACATAGTTAATCAAAGTAGTAGCCGACTGATTTTCTACCTGTGTTCCCCAATAAAGAATATAGTCTTGAACCATTTTGTAGCTGACCATTGCCTGCAAGAACCGCCAGACACCAACAGCGGTTACATCGTGGGTGATACTTGGTTTCAGAAGTGGATTTCCCGTTTGCCATGTAAACCGATTGGCATAAGTGATATTATTTCTTAACTGGCTGTAGTTAGGCCGCTGTGTTTTTGCTGCATAGCTGACTTGGAATTGTACTTTGCCCAACTGCCCGTTCACAGATGCATTAGGAAAGACATTATCATAGACACGACTTTGTCCGGGTACAAATGTACCATTTTCAAAATAATCAAAATCTACATGCTCATATCGCAAGCCGATGTTTGCCTGACCGAATGGTAAAGGATGGCTGTACTGTGCATATCCGGCAAGATTCTGTTCGCGAATGCGGGTATAAGTTGTAGGTACATATCCTTCCTGATTTACATAATCATCATGCCGGTTGGTATAGGTATATTCTCCTCCCACCGAGAAACTTCCTCCCCACAAAGGATGCGTGTATGAAGCTTTGGTAGCGGCTAGCTGATTATCCACTCTGTTGTCGGAAGTGACGGTACGGTCTTCATGGTCCTGGCTATTCTCCGTATTAAGAGTATACTGCGTGTAAGTATTGCCGTAATAGTCAGCATCCCAGGTAAGTTCTCCTTTACCTATTTGTCCTGCATAGTAAATATTAAGCTGATGTTCCGGTTGTGATTTTGCATTGGCAACGATGGAACTATGCAAGATATCGTAGGGCAATCCATCTGCCCAGATTTCGCTATCGAAGGCTGAATGCATATCTGTGTGCAGGACGTTGCTCAAATCATAGCGCAGACCGATGGAATGATATTCATTAAAATCATAATTGAATCCGATGCGCCCGTCTATATTGCGAGAATCGGTATTAGAGTGCTGATAATTCTTTTGTGTCCATAGGGTATCGGTAAAGGCTGTTTGCTCCAGAATATCGTTTTGCAAGGCGGTTGTCTTATCAAAACGGACCATAGCGAAAACATCAAGGCCGTTATGCCGATAGTTTACATCGGCTTGCTCTACAAAATCTGAATTCTGGGACTGATCATAGGAACTGCGCAAACTCACTCCAAATCCATCTCCTTGTCGTTTGACAGTACGGATACGGACAACTGCCCCTACAGTTGCATCATAACGGGCACCGGGATTGCGAACCACTTCTACACTTTTAATTTCCTCCGATGTCAGTTGGTCCAGTTCAGCGATATCACGTAATTTTCTACCGTTAATATAGATAAGCGGTGAACCCTTGCCCAACACTTCAAACCCATCAGTTTTTTTTTGTAAACCAGGTATATGCGCCAATACATCTTCGGCAGTACCGGCTTTCGAGAGAACTGTACCCTGAACGTTGGTTTCCAAGGCATCATTCTTCATGCGTGTCACAGGAAGATTGGCTTTTACAACCACCTCACCAAGCATCTGTGCATCCGAAACGAGTTGCACGATACCGATATTAGCCGGAGATACCGGCTTACATACAGTCTTATATCCTATAGAGGATATTTTCACTATCTGATTTTCCGATGTTGCCTCCAGTGTAAAAGATCCGTCTTCACCGCTGATAGTTCCATTAACAAATGCCGAATCCGGCAAGGACAGTAGTACCACATTGGCGTAAGGCAAAGGCTGGCTGTTCTCGTCAATCAATTTTCCGCTAATGGTCTGTGCGGACAAACTGACAGGTAGTATGATACCAAAAAGTCCTAATAAGAATACTTTAATTAATTTCATTGTATGATAGTTTTTAGTTTTCTGCTGCAAAGTTCCATACTTCGCGAGACTTTTCCACTACCCTGTAGGGTAGTTCTAATTACAGAAACTAAAAATGAAATATAATAAAGTTAAGAAGGAAATGAATAGGATTACCAAAAATAATGCATATAGACTACACCCCGTAGTTGACTTTTGGGTGTAAAAAAGGGTGTAAATCTTGCAAATGCTTGATTTACACCCTTTATTGCGGAGAGACAGGGATTCGAACCCCGGGTACCTCGCGGTACAACGGTTTTCAAGACCGCCGCAATCGACCACTCTGCCACCTCTCCAAAACTCTTTTTAGGAGTGCTTCCTTTCAAAAGCGATGCAAAGGTACATAATATTTTGTAATAAGCAAGCATTTGCTCAAAAAAAGTTTGCAGGAAGTGGGCTTTTGATAATAAATCCTTATCTTTGTAGAATCAATAACTATAAGAAATAACGTGATTATGAATAAGGCTATTATTACGGTGGTAGGTAAAGATACGGTAGGTATCATTGCAAAATTGTGCTCTTATTTGGCAGAGAACAATGTGAATATATTGGATATTTCCCAGACTATCGTTCAGGAATATTTTAACATGATGATGATTGTCGATATGACAAACATACAGAAGCCTTTTGAGCAGATTGTCAACGAACTGACAGAAACTGGAAATGCAATCGGCGTTCAGGTAAAATGCCAGCGCGAGGAGATATTCAATAAAATGCATCGTATTTAAAAAACAGCTATTACTATGATTAATATATCCGAGGTTCTCGAAACCAATAAGATGATAGAGAAGGAAAATCTGGACGTGCGTACCATTACCATGGGTATTAACCTGCTGGACTGCGCCGACGGTAATCTGGATGTTCTCTGTCAGAATATATATAATAAGATGACACGCCTGGCCAAGAATCTGGTGAAGGCCGGGGAGGATATCTCTAAGGAATACGGTATTCCTATCGTGAACAAGCGTATTTCCATTACTCCGATTGCTTTGGTTGGCGGAACGGCATGTCATACGCCGGACGATTATGTGAAGATTGCTCAGACGCTGGATAAGGTGGCCGAAGAACTGGGTGTAAACTTTATCGGAGGATATTCGGCTATCGTATCGAAAGGTATGACACGGAGCGACGAACTGCTCATCCGTTCCATCCCGAAGGCACTGGCATGTACAGAGCGTATCTGTAGTTCGGTCAATGTAGGCTCTACCAAAACAGGTATCAACATGGATGCTGTCCGCCTGATGGGAGAGATTATCAAGGAAACAGCAGAACTGACCAAAGAGCGTGATTCGCTGGGATGTGCCAAGCTGGTAGTATTATGTAATGCTCCCGATGATAATCCGTTCATGGCAGGTGCTTTCCACGGCGTATCGGAAGACGATGCGATTATCAATGTCGGTGTAAGCGGTCCGGGCGTTGTGAAGTATGCGCTGGAGCAGGTTCGTGGAGAAGGCTTCGAGGTACTTTGTGAAACCATCAAGCGTACGGCTTTCAAGATTACCCGCGTGGGACAGTTGGTTGCGCAGGAAGCGTCACGTCGACTGGGTGTTCCGTTTGGTATCATCGACTTGTCTTTGGCTCCGACTCCGGCTATCGGTGACAGTGTGGCTGAGATTTTGCAGGAAATCGGGCTGGAACATCCGGGTGCTCCGGGTACGACAGCGGCTCTTGCCTTGCTGAACGATCAGGTGAAAAAGGGTGGAGTCATGGCTTCTTCGTATGTAGGAGGATTGAGCGGTGCCTTCATTCCGGTCAGCGAGGACCAGGGTATGATCAATGCGGTAGAAGCAGGTGCGCTGACTATCGAGAAACTGGAAGCAATGACTTGCGTCTGCTCTGTAGGTCTGGATATGATTGCCATTCCGGGCTCTACATCGGCTGCTACCATATCGGGCATCATTGCCGACGAAACGGCTATCGGTATGATCAACCAGAAGACTACGGCGGTACGTATCATTCCGGTGGTAGGAAAGGAAGTTGGCGATACGGTAGAATTTGGAGGACTGCTGGGATATGCACCTGTCATGCCGGTCAACAGCTTCAGTTGCGAGGCCTTTGTGAGCCGTAAAGGACGTATACCTGCACCGATTCATAGCTTTAAGAATTAATCAACTAGATTTCGACTGTCGTCTGGTAAGCTGATTGCTCAGACATCGGGAGCCGGAATGGATTTTAGAACATAAAGAGAAAGGAAGTCTTGCCGGAGAAAAGCCTCCGGAAGACTTCCTTTTTTCGTACTTGGGGGAGAGTATTTCAGGACGGATCATTCTGAATAGAAACTGAAGCATGAAAGTTGCTTTTTAGGCTGGCATGTAATGCCGTGTAACCGATTGCTTCAAGCTGGCAGACAAGGCCCGAAGTGTGAAAATTGTTTTGTCGTAGCGTGCAAATGTATTAGGACACTGCTGGAATTGTGCTATCTTTGTGCCTGAAATAGATTGACTGTATGACAGATTATTTGAATGAACTGAATGAGAGTCAGCGGGCTGCGGTGCTGTACAACGACGGACCTTCGCTCGTGATTGCCGGAGCCGGATCGGGTAAGACCCGCGTGCTGACCTATAAGATAGCTTATCTGCTGGATAACGGCTACGAACCGTGGTCCATCCTTGCCCTGACGTTTACCAATAAAGCGGCGCGTGAGATGAAAGAGCGTATTGCACGTCAGGTGGGAGCAGAGCGGGCACGCCGTTTATGGATGGGGACTTTCCATTCCATCTTTTCGCGCATTCTGCGTGCGGAGGCGGAAGCCATCGGTTTCTCGTCGAATTTTACCATTTACGATTCTGCCGATTCGAAAAGCCTGATAAAGGCCATTATCAAGGAAATGCAGCTGGACGATAAAACGTACAAGCCGGGGATGGTGCAATCACGCATCAGTAATGCCAAGAATCATCTGGTGTCGCCCGAGGCCTATGCTGCCAGCCGGGAGTTTTACGAGAACGATTCGGCTGCCAGGGTACCTGCCATACGCGATATTTACCGCCGCTACTGGGAACGTTGCCGGCAGAGCGATGCCATGGACTTCGACGATTTGCTGGTTTACACCTATATATTATTTAGCAAGCATCCGGAGATCTGCGAGAAATATGCTTCGCATTTCCGCTATGTGCTGGTGGATGAGTATCAGGACACCAACTATGCACAGCATTGCATCGTGATGCAGCTGACCGAAAAATACCGTCGGGTTTGCGTGGTGGGCGACGATGCGCAGAGTATTTACTCTTTCCGTGGAGCCAATATCGACAATATCCTGAAGTTTACCAGCCTGTACAAGGATGCTCGCTTATTCAAGTTGGAGCAGAATTATCGTTCTACGCAGACCATTGTCAAGGCGGCCAACAGCTTGATTGAGAAGAACCGGGAGCAGATACGCAAGGAGGTGTTCTCCGAAAATGACAAGGGGGAACCGATTACTGTGTTCAATGCCTATAGTGATGTGGAAGAAGGAGAAATCGTTGCCAACAAGATTGCCCAGCTTCGGGCAAAGAACGGTTATTCGTACGACGATTTTGCCATTTTATACCGCACCAATGCGCAGAGCCGTATCTTCGAAGAGGCTTTACGTAAGCGGGGCATGCCTTATCGTATCTATGGAGGCTTGTCTTTCTACCAGCGGAAGGAGGTAAAGGACGTGATCGCTTATTTCCGGCTGGCGGTCAATCCGAACGATGAAGAGGCTTTCAAGCGCGTCATCAATTATCCGGCGCGAGGAATAGGCAGTACGACACTGAACAAGATTATCGATGCAGCCAACCGCAATCAGGTCAGCTTGTGGAAAGTTGTGACCGAACCGCTTGCCTACGGACTGGAACTTGCGAAAGGTACGCATACCAAACTGCAAGGATTCCGCAGCCTGATTGCCGGATTCGTGGAGGCTGTTCCGCAGACCAGTGCCTACGAGCTGGGTAAGAATATCGTCCAGCAGTCGGGCATTATCAGCGATATTTATCAGGACCGTTCGCCCGAGAACCTGAGCCGTCAGGAAAATATCGAGGAACTGATAAACGGTATGCACGATTTCTGTGCCGACCGTGAAGAGGAGGGCAACACGCATGTCTTGCTGACTGACTATCTTTCGGAAGTTTCTCTGCTTACCGATCAGGACAGCGAGGGAGATGACGATGCCATGAAGGTGACGCTGATGACCATTCACTCGGCCAAGGGGCTGGAATTCAAGAATGTTTTCGTCGTGGGGCTGGAAGAAAACCTCTTCCCCAGTCCGATGGCAGGCGACTCGTACAAGCAGTTGGAAGAGGAACGCCGTTTGTTTTATGTAGCCATAACCCGTGCCGAGGAACACTGCTTCCTGTCGTTTGCCAAAACCCGTTTCAAGTACGGTAAGATGGAATTCAGCAGTCCCAGCCGTTTCCTGAAAGATATCGATGCCCGTTACCTGAATCTGCCGCAGGAAGATGTCATCTCCCGCAAGATAGACGAAGGAGCAAGTCGTTTCCGTCGGGAGGTGGCAGCCGATACCCCGCGGTATACGCGCGGCAGTTCACCTTCCATGTTCGATGGGGGAGAGATTCCTCAGGAACCCCGTCGCTTTGTCAAGCCGGCCGCTCCGCGGGTATTGCGCAAGATACCTTCAGCTTCGGCTTCCACCGGTACGTCGGCTTCCTCTGTCGGCAGCGGAGTGCACGCCGGACAGCAGATAGAACACGAACGTTTCGGCATAGGTGAAATCGTCAAGGTGGAAGGAGCGGGCGATAACTGTAAGGCGACGGTTCGTTTCCGCAATGCGGGCGAGAAACAGCTGTTGCTGAAATTTGCACGATTTAAAATAATAGAATAAGATAACAGATATGCTAGATGTAACAAAAGTTCCTTCTCCCTGCTATGTCATGGAGGAGGATTTGCTCAGAAAGAACCTGAGTCTGATAAAGAGTGTGGTCGACCGTGCTGGAGTGGAAATCATTCTGGCCTTCAAGGCATTCGCCATGTGGAAGTCGTTCCCGATATTCCGCGAGTACATTCATTACACCACCGCCAGCTCTGAATACGAGGCTCGTCTGGCTTTCGAGGAGTTCGGAAGCAAGGCGCATACGTACTCTCCGGCTTATACCGAAGCCAATTTCCCGGCTTTCCTGAAGTATAGCAGTCACATCACGTTCAACTCGCTGTCGCAGTTCGAGCGTTTTTATCCGCAGGTGAAGGCTTATCCGGAACATGTATCGTGCGGCATACGTGTAAACCCTGAATACTCGGAAGTGGAAGTCGAGCTGTATAATCCTTGTGCTCCGGGTACCCGCTTCGGCGTGACTGCCGATTTGCTGCCCGACCGTCTGCCAGAAGGGATAGAAGGCTTTCACTGTCATTGTCACTGCGAATCGAGTTCGTACGAACTGGAACGCACGCTGAAGCATATCGAAGAGAAGTTTTCCCGCTGGTTCCCGCAACTGAAATGGCTGAATTTGGGCGGGGGACATCTGATGACGCGTAAGGATTATGATGTAGAGCATCTTGTCCGTCTGTTGCAGGGCTTGAAGGGACGCTATTCGCATCTTCAAATCATTCTTGAGCCCGGTTCCGCTTTCACTTGGCAGACCGGTGTGCTGAGCTCGGAGATAGTGGACATCGTGGAAAACCGCGGCATTCGTACTGCCATTCTCAACGTTAGCTTTACGTGCCACATGCCGGATTGCCTGGAGATGCCCTATCAGCCTGCAGTGCGTGGAGCGGAGATGGGTGATGCGGGTCCTTATGTCTATCGTCTTGGAGGAAACTCCTGCCTAAGCGGCGACTATATGGGACTGTGGAGTTTCGACCATGAGCTGCAGATAGGGGAGAGAATCGTCTTTGAGGACATGATACATTACACCACTGTAAAGACGAATATGTTCAATGGAATTCACCATCCGGCCATTGCAATGTGGACAAAAGAAGGAAAAGCTGAAGTTTTCAAGCAATTTTCTTATGAAGATTATCGTGGCCGAATGAGTTGATAATCAAAAGTCTGCTTGTATGCCTGGCGAAAATGTACACTTTTCTGTGTGAAAAAAGTCTGCGGAATGTTTGCAGGTTTAAGGAAAATATCTACCTTTGCATCCGCAATCGCGGAAATAGCTCAGTTGGTAGAGCATAACCTTGCCAAGGTTAGGGTCGCGAGTT
>ENA-OOVX01000470-OOVX01000470.1-human-gut-metagenome-genome-assembly--contig:-NODE-470-length-11140-cov-2.275868_pt1 | contig 11140 bp, 8 predicted proteins | sample MGYA00241401_ERZ501309 | MGnify/ENA primary metagenome ERZ501309 (study PRJEB25962, sample SAMEA2042282) | human gut metagenome | biome: human gut; feature: human-associated habitat; material: faeces... | reverse complement strand
GCATTATTGCACGTCGTCGGGTGGGAACAATCATACGACCCGGCAAAGGCGATAGACGACAATTTAACGCAGACGGAAAGCGGTTTGACGTTTCAAGGAGCGCACCCCCTTGTTACTTTGGATAATGTCCGGGCAATCGTCCCGGATGATTTCGTTTTTCAATATCCGGTTTGGAATATGATACCGGAATACAAAGCCGGGGCAAAGGTTCGCCACAACAACAAAGTTTGGATTGCTGCACGGGACAACCAAAACGAGGAACCGACCGAAAGCGATTTTAACGACGATTACAACGACGATTACGGCAACCCATATTGGCAACCGTACAATTTCATTTCCGATTATTTAGAGCGGTTGACCCGTAACGGTATTGCGCAAATGGTACAAACATTCACGCAAATAAAGGGATTGGATAAGGAAACAAAGAACCTATTGGAACGGCGCACGTTCTTTGACGGTGCGGGACGAATAAGAGCAACCCAACCGAATAATCATAAGTTGGTAGGGTTTGAGATTATCCCGGTGCGGGCGATGGGAGTAACTGCACAAATACACCGTGTCGGCTTGCAAATGACGGGCGGAACCGGGGTTGTGAAATTGTATCTTTTCCATAGTTCGCAGATTGACCCGATAAAAACGTTTGATTTGAATTTTACGTTGACAAATGGCGGTTTTCAATGGTTTACATTGGAAGATTGTTTTTTGCCGTATATCAGCGACGCAAACAACGCCGGGGGTGCGTGGTTCCTTTGCTACAATCAAGACGATTTACCCGCCGGGATGCAAGCAATTAACGTGTCGAAAGATTGGAGCGGCGAACCGTGCGGAACGTGTACCGGGTACGGCAATATTGAGGCATGGCGGCAATTGACAAAGTATTTGCAGATTTCCCCCTTTATGTACAACGCCCCGGAAACATTCGCCGAATACCCGGAGTTGTGGGATATAGCCTATACGATGTACACTAATACGCTGAATTACGGGTTGAATTGTGAAATAACGGTGGGTTGCGACCTAACCGATTTTATCGTTGAACAACGGGCGATATTCCAAACGGTAATACAACGCCAAGTTGCGGCAATCGCTTTGCGCACGTTGGCAATGAACCCCAACGTAAGGGTAAACCGTAACCAATCCAACGCCTCTAAAATGGAAATTTTGTATGAGTTGGACGGGAATGTTGAGGGACGCCCCGGCGGTTTGGGTTATGACCTTAAAAAAGCGTTTGAGGCTTTGCGATTAGATACGCAGGGGATTGACCGTATTTGTTTGAGTTGCAACAACCGGGGCGTTAAGTACCGGACAACGTAATTGCATTATGGCGGGGTTACAATCAATAATTGATTTGCGCAACCGGGTTAATACATTTAACGACGGGTTGACGTCCGGGTTGATTATACGGGACATAATCGACGACGGAATGACAACGGCGTTTATCATTGATGCCAACGCCGAGGAACAATTATTTGAACAAGGTATTAACCGATTGGGCGTTGACATAATGGATTATCGACCTTATACCCCGCTAACAATAGCCATTAAGGAGGAAAAGGGACAACCGACGAACCGGGTAACGTTACGGGATGAGGGCGATTTTGAGAGTAGTTTTTATTTGGAAGTCGGCGACAAACAATTTGAAATTAAGGCGTCGGATTTCAAGACGGAAGATTTGATAAAAAAGTACGGGCGGCAAATATTGGGATTGACGAACGAAAACATTGCTAAACTGATTTGGCAATACGTTTACCCGGATTTGCTAACCAAAGCAAAAAAAACGATATACGGAAATGGATAAGTTGATATTGAACGCAAAGCCCTTATTAGGGTTTGATAAAGATTATAGGGTTACGGAAAACGGGGATATTATTTCAATGGATTACAGGCGCACCGGAGTACCAAAGAAATTAGCCCCGCAACGTAACATATACGGTTATGCGATTATTAAACTTATGAAAGGCGGTAAAAGTATAACGTATAGAGTACATAGATTGGTTGCAATGGCATTTGTTCCCAACCCGGACAATTTACCACATATCAACCATAAGGACGAAAACAAGTTAAACAACAACCCAAATAATTTGGAGTGGTGCGATAATAGTTATAACAACAATTACGGCACACGTAATAAACGAATTGCAAAAGCCGTTACCAAAGTTTGGGAATTAAGAAAACAAGCGGTTTAATATGGAACGAATACCGATTATAAAGAACCCGGAATTATTCGACCGGGTTATTGCAAATATTCAAAAGGGATTGGCGGACGGGTTGCCGTGGCTTAATTATTCCTTTGGACGTTCGGAACGGTTGGTTAAGTCCATACAAGGAAAACGATATTACACGCCCAATATTTACGTCGGCGGCAATGAATATATGTTGATTGCCCCGGATAGTAATATAGGGAATTTTTCGTTTTTCGTGTTGGACGACCCGCAACAAATTGATTGGTTCCCCGGCGAACAAAACAAATATACAACGCCGTTTTCGGTTATCTTTTGGTTTGATATGCGCACGATAACCAACGACCCCAACAACCGGAATACGGAGGCGGTCAAACAACAAATCATGCGGGTATTGAATGGCGGTATTTGGTTGCGTTCCGGTTCCATGACAATAAACAGAGTGTACGCAAAGGCGGAAAACATATTTGCCGGGTTCACTTTGGACGAAATAGATAACCAATTTTTAATGCACCCGTTCGCCGGGTTCCGGTTTGCCGGGGAATTGGGAATTGATGAAACGTGTTTAACTGATTAAAAACAAAGTGTATGCAAGCATTTTTATTTTATACGGTCGTGGTTGCTTTGGTTGCTGCATTCGGTTTGACCTTGTTACGCAAATGGCAGGTTATCGAATGGGTACAAGTCCACGGCAACGAGTTTTTCGCAAAGATGTTCAATTGCGATTTCTGTTTGTCCTTTTGGGCGGGGGTTGCTTTGGCAATCCTTTTGGCATTTATAACCGGGAACCCGACGTTGTTGTTGGTTCCCTTTTGTTCCACAATGATAACCCGTTTTTTGCTATGAAAACCGTTAAGATAGGAGAACGCACCGTTGAGATATACGACGCAATCGACGAATTGCCGATGTTGCGATTTCATAAGTACAACAAAATGTTGTTAGTTGATGCCGGGATTGGTTCCGATTTGCAGGATTTCGACACGCATATTGAAAAGGCGATAAGATACGCCCGGAGTAAAACCCCCGAATTGGCGGCAATCGAATTGGATAATATGCGGCAAAACGTGTATTTCATTCAAACCGGAATAAGCCCAAAGCATTTGGCGTTTGCCGTGTTGGTTAAATCAATCGACGGGGAACCGTACAACGATTTATCCGACGATGGGTTGCAAAAGGTCGTCGATATGTTCGGCGATGTTCCCGTTAAAGAGTTGACCGCCCAAATGGAAGCGGTCAAAAAAAAAATAGATGAAGAATTGCAAATGTATTTCCCCCGGTTGTTCGACGATGCGACGGTTAAAGAGTATTACGACGAATTGCGCAACCGCACAATGTTAATGTTGGATGCGATTATAAACGGCGATACAGAGGACAAACGGGCGGAAATTGATAAAATAACGACGATGTTGTTGTTGTACAATCGCCCGGTTGTTTTTAGTGGTTCTGATAACATGGAAATTCAGTACGATAAACAGTTTGAAAATATGTGTTTAACCATATCCCAACATTTGCACGTACCGGAGCCAAAGAAATACACCGTTTTAGAGTATTACAACGCATTTGAACGGATAAAGGAGTTGTTGAAACCAACCAAAAATAAAAACGGTGTCAAATAAGGCGATTTGCGGCATTGTTTTTCTTTGGTTGATTAACTACATGGAAAAGAAAAGATAATTCAATACGGGGCAAATTGCCCGCAAATAACGTTAAGTATGGCAGATAATAACAACCCAATAAAATATAGCGACCTTGTAAAGCCCGACGATAGTATTACAAAGTTGATTGCGCAATTAGACCAATTGAGCGACGCATATATGAATACGTTGCAAAACATTAAGTCGGAAGCAATAACGGTTAAGGCAGCATTGGAGGGCGTAAGCGGGGCAACCGAGAGCGGACGTAAAACAATCCGGGGGGCGTCGAACGATACCGACAAATTGACACGGGCGGCACGGGATTTGGCGTTTGCAGAAAGCGAGAACGCAAAGCGATTGGCGGAATTGAAGCAAGCCCAAAAGGAGGCAAACGAGTTGAACAAATTAACGACCCGATTAAATCAGTCCGCCGAGGGTTCATATAATCGTCTTTCCGCTCAATACTCAATCAATAAAATATACCTCAATAACATGACGGTTGAGGAAAGGGAGGCGACCGAAGAGGGGCGCAAATTGGTTGCGGAAACAAAAGCGATTTACGAGGAAATGAAGCGGTTACAAGAGGCAACTGGGAAAACTTCCCTAAACGTCGGTAATTATTCCGATGCCGCAAAAGGTTTGACAACCCAAATAGAGAACCAAACGAAACAATTAGCATTGTTACGATTGGAGGGCAAACAAGGAACCGCCGAATATCAGCAATTGAGCAAAGAAACCGCAATTTTAAAAGATGCCGTTGCCGATGCGACCGCCGAGATTAAAAACATGGCGTCCGATACGTCCAATTTGGATGCCGTATTAGGTTTGGCGGCGGGTGCATCCGGCGGATTTGCCGCATATACCGGGGCAATGGAGTTGTTCGGGGCGGAAAGTGAGGACGTGCAAGAAGCACAAAAGAAGTTGCAGGCAGCAATAGCCATTACAACCGGAGTGCAAGCCATACAAAACGCAGTACAAAAACAATCCGCATTGATGTTGGGTATTTCCCGGCTACAAATGGCTGCATTGAGCAAAGCGCAAGTTTATAACCGCCTTGTTACCATGCAAGGAACAAAGGCAACGTTGGCGGCTACCATTGCGCAAAAGGCTTTCAATCTGATTGCCGCCGCAAACCCGTATGTTCTTTTGGCATTGGCATTGGTTACGGTTGTGGGGGCTTTAGTTCTGTTTGCCTCTAATACCGACAAATCGGCAAAGAACCAACAAAAACTTAACGAGGCGCAAAAGGTTTGGTTGGATTATCTGGAAACCGAGGCAACCGAAATGAACCGAGTTAGCAACGAACGTGTCGCCCAATTAAACCGGGAATTAAATATTGCCAAAGCCCGCAACGCTTCATTGTCCGAAACCCGAAAGATTGAGGACGAAATATTAGCCGAGCGCACAAAGGCACACAATAAAAGCGTTGGTTTTTACGGTCAAGAATTAGATGATTTGGAAGCGAACCGGGCAAAGTTGAAACAACTAAACGATATGTTGGTACAACTCAATAACGCCAAAGCCCGTGGAGATAAGAAAGTTTATATTGATGTTGATTTAGACGGTAAAATTGATAAAGTCAAGGTTGACGAAGCGATTGAAGCCGTGCAGGGTCAAATAGATAATACCGGGCGGGCGGTTGACATTGCCGTTAATCTGAAAACAGAGGGGGCGGATTTGGACGCCGAAAGAAAAATATTAGCCGTCCAACGCTTACAAGAAAACCGGGACGCCGCCAAAGCCGAAACCGACATATTACGGAAAGCCGAGGACGCCCGGATTGCCTTAATTAAAAATTCATTCGACCAACAACGGGCGCAACGTCAAGCCGCCAACGCCCGTGCGATTGCTGATATACAATTGCAGTTGAGAACGGAAACCAATTTAACGGTTAAGGCACGCAAAGCGTTAAACGACCAAATTGTTTTATTACGGGAACAATTGGCGGTTGATATGATAGATATTGCCAACCAACAACGGGCGGCGGAATTGTCCGCACAACGGGCAACGCAGGACGCCCAAATTGCATTAATGGCAGAGGGGGCGGAAAAGCAACGGGAACAATTGCGGGTTGAGTATGAAAGGCAAATACAGGACATTAACACCCGGTTAGAAACCGAGCGGGGATTAACTGAAACGCAAGTTGCCGAATTGCTTAACCAACAATTACTTTTGCAACAACAATACGCAAAGAGTTTGGGAGAATTGAACGACCAAATTACAATAGACCAAATGCAAGCCGCCGCCGACCGGACGCAATTACAATTAGACGCCGCCCGTGAGGGTTCGCAGGAAGAAATAAATTTGCGCATTCAGTTGTTACAGCAACAACGGGCAATCGAATTGGCGCAAAACAGACAATTAGCCGAGGACGTGCGCCAATCCGAGGCGGATATTAACGCCAAATATGATGCCGAGGTATTGAAGCAAACGACCGAGTTAAACCAACAACGGGCGTTAATGCTTTTCGACCAAACGCAAGCGTTGGAGGCGTCCGAGTTTGATTTAATCCGCAATTCCGAGGAACGCAAAACCCGGTTCCGGTTGGCACAAGAAAAGGCACGGTTGCAAAAGATTTTAGAGTTGAACAAAGCGGCGGGCGTTAAAATGACGGACGCCGAGGTTAAGACAATCGAAAATACCATTGCGAAAATCGACCAAGAAATTGAGAAAAGCAAAGGCGACGAACGGGGAAACGATATTTACGGGTTGTTTGGGCTGAATTTGGACGACGACCAAAAGGAGGCAATAAGTACGTCCGTTTCCTTTGCCATTGAGCAATTAAATAGTTTTTTGGATGCAAAGGTACAAGCCGCCGACGCCGCCGTTTCCGCCGCCGACAAAGAGGTTGACGCAAGCCAACGCCGATTAGATGCGGAATTAGAGGCACGGGCGAACGGTTACGCCAATAACGTTGCAATGGCACAAAAGGAGTTAGACCAAGCCAAAAAGAACCAAGAAAAAGCCCTAAAGGAGCAACAAAAGGCACAGAAAGCACAGGCGGCAATACAAACGATACAACAAATTGGAAACCTTGTAACGGCGTCCGCTTTGATTTGGTCGCAATTGGGGTTCCCGTTTGCAATCCCGGCAATTGCTATAATGTGGGGTTCCTTTGCCGCCGCCAAAATCAAAGCCGCCCAATTATCCAAATCAGCCAACGCCGGGGGTTCGGAAAGTTACGGCGATGGTACGGTTGAAATGTTGGCGGGCGGTTCCCACCAATCCGGCGACGATGTGGATTTAGGAACCAAACCGGACGGAACCCGGAGGCGTGCCGAGGGCGGGGAATTTTTCGCCGTTATCAATAAACGTAATTCCCGCCGTTTCCGTCGTTTAATCCCGGACGTAATAAATAGTTTGAACCGGGGAACATTCCCCCAAAAGTACCTTAATGCCTACAATACCGACGGCATTAATGTAACGGTTCAACAAAATAACGCACCGGATTTGCGGGATTTAAAAGACGATGTAAGGGAGATTAAAGAGCAAAACCGCCGCCGTCGTTACGTCGATGGCAACGGCAATGTTATTGAGGTTTACAAGAATTTGACACGTAAAATTAAAAATTGATATGAACCCGATTTATAGACATTTATTTGTAAATGCGTTTTTAGCGAACGGGGCGATAAGTAAAACAACCGGGAACATAAACGGGAATAGTACATATTTCTATTATACCCGTACTTTTGTCCCGGTTGGGAATGTGTACCCCCGCAAATTGTTTCAGAATTACACCCCGCAAGCCGGGGGCGCATTTTACGATAGCAATAAAAAGATTATCGGCGGGGGGGGGGGGGGGGGGTAGGGACCCAGTCGCCACAAATACGGAATTTGACATACCGAGCAACGCCGCATATATCCGGTTTAATGTGCATAAATTACAATACGCAAACGGGACGGCATGGTTGAGATTGGGAACGTTGGACGCCCCGAACGTCTTACAAGGTCAAACCGTGCATCCGATTTATAAGGACGATTTGGCAAAGGAGTACGAATTAGAAACCAACCAACGGTTTTATCGTGCCAAATTATCCGGCAAAATTACCTTTGTCCGGGATGATTACGACTATATAAACCGTCAATCGTTCGACAATGAATTTTTGTATTGCATTGAAAAGAGCGACGACGGCGGGCGTACATGGTTCCAATACTTTCAAGGCAAGTTTATGAAAACCGATTGTACGTTTACGGATTACGATAAAAAGGTTGTTGTACAACCGGACGCAATCGACGATTATAACGACGTGTTGGCGGGATTGGAAAAGGAATACAATTTAATAACGTTAGCCCCGACAATCCAACGGATAACGATAAACAAGCGTCCATTAATTCAAATATATGTGCCGGGGGATAGCGTTGTTTCTTGTTTTTTGGGCGGTACGAATTGGGAACAAGACGCAAACGCCACGACCGACCAAAACGCATTAGTACAAACCTATCATTTTGCTTTGTGCAATATATTGAAAGAAATACAAATTACGTCCAACGGTTCCCCGGCGGTAATATCCGGGCTTTATACCGGACGAATGGCGACGGGTGCAAGTGCGGACGTATTCGAGGGGAAATTATACCCGGAATTGAATGTTAATTATTATATCTATATTTCACAACAACGAATAAACGAGGGGTTGCCGTTTGGTATTGCTGTAGTTGAAATACGGAAACAATCCGACGATACGGTAATGTTTCGTTATCAAAAGGTAACGCAGGAACCGTTTGATACGTTGGAATTTGATTTAACCGCCGTTGAGGGTTCCGGGGCAACCGGAACAATGCACGCCGATATGAAAAGTTATAATATATATGCCCGGTATTTGTGCGACGTGGAGAAAATCGACGACCTTAATACATATCCATTGCCCGCCGATGATATAGTTGATAATAACCGTAATTATAGGCGTGCGATTGGTTACGCAATCGACGTGGCGTTTATTTCAAACAACTTTTCAGACACCCCGACCGAGTGGGGATTAGCGGACAACGGAAAGTATTTTGCGCCGCCCTATTCCATTTTCAGACAAACGTTTTATCCAATCGCCCGGTCAACGTGGCGTTATGCGTCGTTATGGTTTGGATTTTATTTGATGGATTGGATATTAGAGGAAAAAGCCCGAAAAGCATATACTTTGCGGGATGCGTTCCCGGTTGCGTCTTGTATATCTGTTTTGCTCAATCAGATTGCGCCCGGTATTACCCACGCAGCCACGGCGGAATACAGCCAATTTTTATACAGCGGAAACAACCCAATATCCGGGTTGAATTTCCGTTTGCTTGTATCACAGAAAACCAATATTATAAACGGGGAATATCAGCAACCCGCACAAAAAGCCCCGACAACCTTACAACAATTTACCAATATGTTACGGGATTGTTTCAAATGTTATTGGTTCATTGAGGACGGCAAATTTAAAATTGAGCATATCCAATATTTCCGCAATGGCGGTTCCTATTCCGGCGGGGCTATATTAAGCCACGATTTGACAAAGGAATTGAATTTGCGCAACGGGAAACCGTGGGCGTTCAACACATCGGAATATTCGTTTGATAAGGTCGATTTGCCCGAACGTTACCAATTTGAATGGATGGACGACGTTACGGCGGCTTTTGAGGGATTGCCGATACAAGTAATTAGCAAGTATGTAACGCCGGGAAAAGTTGAGGAAATTAATATATCAAACTTTACGTCCGATATTGATATGATGTTGTTAAACCCCGGCAATATGAGTTCCGACGGGTTCGCCTTATTTGCCGCCGTTCCGCCAACGTCCGGGTCGCAATGGATATTACCGTTTACCAAACAAACCGTCAACGGAGTTGAATACTATTTGCAAAACGGATATTTAGCGTTTATCAATCTGCAATCGCCCTATTGGATGTATGATTTACCCGCCCGTCGTGTATCAATAAACGGTTCCGAGGTTTACGCATACGGTATTGAGAGAAAGAAGAAACAAACGTTTAGTTTTCCGGCAAATGACGACCCAAACCCGATGCAACTAATAAAAACGTATATCGGTAACGGTCAAATTGATAAATTAAGCGTAAATTTGTGTAGTCGTTCAATTAAAACAACTTTGAAGTATGACACCGAATAATAATTTGTCCGTATTGCCGTTTTACGAGGGCGTACAATACCAAGATTATAAAAAATCGTATGCGTATGGCGACGTTTACCCGTTGTTTACGCCTATCAATAAGTTATTGCCGTTTCAAATCATACGTCCGACCCGCTCAAATAATATTGTTTATGCACGGTTGTACGATTATAAATTTACCCGCATATTGGCAGACATAACAACGCCGATGTTGGAAACCGGATTGCAAATTGTCCGGTTCCAAAATTACGGGTATGATGTTATTGTTTATTCCGGATTGTTGCCGATGGCTTTAGATTTCCCAGAGGGGCGTTATATGATTGAGATATATGATGGCGTACAATGGTATTATTCCGATGTGTTTACATGGATTTCCGGCGGAATGGACGGTTATTTGTGTGTTGAATGGAGTGACGCCGCCAATATGGAAGTTGACGGCGGACAAATCGTTTATGAGGGCACACAATTCAAAAACCGGGTTTACGTATGTTCGGAGTTGGGAAAGCCGGAATACAAGTTTGAGGAAGAGGGCGAAGAACGGGACGGGTATTTTTTCCCGGAAAAACAAATATCGGAAAAAACGTTTCGGTTTATCTTTTTAGCCCCCGAATACCTTTGCGACGTAATGCGGTTAATCCGTATGAGTGATTTTGTAACTGTATATAGTCAAGGCAGGAAATACGATTGCGACACGTTTTTAATTACCCCCAAATGGCAAACGCAAGGGAATTTAGCATCCGTTGAATGTGAATTTGAATGCGCAACCGTTGTTAAAAAAATCGGACGTGGCTATATAATAAAAAACAAAGGAGATTTTAACGGAGATTTCAATAATGATTTTAACAACAATTAAATTAATTAGATTATGGGAAATTATGAACAATTAAAACAAGCGATTTCCGACGTTATCAAAACAAACGGAAACCAAGAAATTACCGGGGCAATAATGCAAAATGCTTTATTGTCTATTATTTCAACGGTAGGAAGTAACGCAACATTTGCAGGAATTGCAACACCGGATACAAATCCGGGAACACCCGACCAAAATGTATTTTACATTGCATCAGAAAATGGACAATATGTAAATTTTGATAGTGTTGTATTGTATAACGAAGTAGCTATTTTTACAAACAAAAATGGTAATTGGGTAAAAAATAATACCGGATTAGGAACAAAACAAGAATTATCTGTATTAAGTTCAAAAACGGTAGGTGAAGAATACTCAAAAAAT
>ENA-OOVX01000461-OOVX01000461.1-human-gut-metagenome-genome-assembly--contig:-NODE-461-length-11232-cov-1.263309_pt1 | contig 11232 bp, 4 predicted proteins | sample MGYA00241401_ERZ501309 | MGnify/ENA primary metagenome ERZ501309 (study PRJEB25962, sample SAMEA2042282) | human gut metagenome | biome: human gut; feature: human-associated habitat; material: faeces... | reverse complement strand
CGTCCGGTGGTGACGCTGTTCACCCGCCCCCGGCGCTTCGGCAAGACGTTGAATATGGATATGCTGCGCACTTATTTTGAAAAGAGTGACAAGGATACCTCCGTTTACTTCCGGGATAAGAAGATCTGGGCCTGCGGCCAGAAGTACCGGGATTATCAGGGCAAATACCCCGTGATCTTTCTGACCTTCAAGGATGTGAAGTTCGACACTTGGGAGGAGACCTTTGCGGCCATCCGGGATATTTTCGCAAAAGAGACCCGGCGGCACAAGGAGCTGCTGGTTAGCGATAAATGCGACGAGTACAGCAAAAAGTCCTATGAAAAGCTGGCAGACGGCAAGGTCAGCGAGGTAGAGCTGGCTTCGGCACTGCTGGATCTGTCCGGTATGCTGCACAAGCACTATGCCGTTGCGCCTATTATCATCATCGACGAGTACGACACACCCATCCAGCAGGGCTACCAGAAGGACTATTACGACAAGGTCATCCGGTTTATGCGGAACCTGTTTTCCGGCGGTTTCAAGGATAATCAGCACCTGTCCTTCGGCTTCCTCACCGGCATTCTGCGGGTGGCAAAGGAGAGCATCTTCAGCGGGATGAACAACCTGTCCATCAACTCCGTGCTGGACAACAAATACAGCGCCTACTTCGGCTTCACCGCCGACGAGGTGATGGAGATGGCGGAATACTACGGCGCTGCCGATAAGTACGACGAAATTTGCCAATGGTACGACGGCTACCGCTTCGGCAAGACGGAAATTTTCAACCCGTGGTCGGTGGTCAACTACTTCAGCAACGAGTGTGAGCCGAGGCCCTTCTGGGTCTCCACCGGCAACAACGATATTATCGGGGAAGTGCTTGCCCAGGCAGATGAGGAGATTTATAACCGTCTGACCTCCCTGGTCAACGGCGAGACCTTCACCACCTTCATCGACACCGGCGTAATCTATCCGCAGATCAAGAGCAATCCCTCCACCATTTACAGCTTCCTGCTGGTGACCGGCTATCTGAAGGCACTGAAAACCACGCCCTCCTTCAGCGGCGATTTTATGTGCGAGGTTTCCCTGCCCAACCGGGAAATTTCTCTGGTATATAACAAGGAGATCTTGCAGCGGCTGGAGAATCTGATCCCGCCGTCCACGGCGATTTCCGTTCAGGAGGCCATCTTCTCCGGCGATAACGCACGGCTGAAAGCGCAGATCCAAACGCTGCTGACCCAGTCGGTCAGCTCCTTCGATACCGCCGGGAAGAACTTCTACCACGGCTTTATGCTGGGGCTGTGCGCCCTGCTGGGCGGCGCTTTCGTGACCTCCAACCGGGAATCTGGCGACGGGCGCTATGACATTCAGCTGAAGCCCACGCAAAAGGGACTTCCGGGCATCCTGATCGAGCTGAAAGCGGAGAAAAATTGCAGCGACGAGCAGCTGAAAAAGCTGTCCGAGACGGCCTTGCAGCAGATCAACGACAAGAAATACGAAACCGAGCTGACGACCGCCGGGGTCAGGACGATTTATAAATACGGCGTGGCCTTCAGCGGTAAAAAGGTCGAAGTGGCAGTCAGATGAGGAGTGAGAATTCCAAAGTATCAAATTGATACTTTGGCGAAATCCAAAAGTGCCAGCACGGTGGTTCCAAAGTGCCAAATTGGCACTTTGGGGATGTACTTACATCGAATGCTAAATGAATTAACAAAAATTGAGGGAGACTGCTTATGAAGTCAAATTTTGATTTTCTGAATCGATACTGGCCTGCATTGGCACAGATTGGCGCAACCGCAGAAACCTATGTCTATTCTGATCCCAATGCCTGTATCTATAAACTCGGAATGTTTGCCGAGCGCTTAGTGCAGGAGATCCTTGTCTTTGAGCACATTGCGGAGCCGGCTGTTGACAACACCCACGCAAATCGAATTCGCATTTTGAAGCGAGCCGGTTTATTGCCGCACGAAATTGACAACACGCTATATGTTCTTCGCAAGACAAGAAACTCGGCAGTACATATAGGTACGGACTCCGTGGACGAAGCAAAGACATTGCTATCCTTGACATACAATCTTGCTGTTTGGTTTATGGAAACCTATGGAGACTGGGGATATATTGCGCCTGAGTTCGTTATGCCGAGCGAGACCACGCACAAAGATTTGGAATCCGTTATTGCCGAGCAGGAAAGGAAAATCGAGGAATTGACGAAGCAACTGGCCGTGGTCAAGACCGCCGCTTCGGGCAAAACGCAGAAGGAGCGCGCAAGGCGGTCAGAATCTGTCTCTGCTATGATGAATTGGAATGAGGCGCAGACCAGATGCTTGATTGACGAGCAGCTTCGTCTTTCTGGTTGGGAAGCTGATACGCAGAACCTGCGCTACAGCAAAGGAACGCGTCCTGTAAAGGGGAGAAATATTGCCATCAGCGAATGGCCTACCAATTCGGCCTTTTACAAAAACGGGTATGCGGATTATGCATTCTTCGTTGGCGAGAAGCTCGTAGCATTGATGGATGCAAAAAAGATGTCGGAAGATGTGGCATCTACCATCGATGTGCAGGTAAAGGACTATGCTGCACATATTAAGCCGGAGGATATTCCACATACGGTTGGAAACTGGAATGGTTATCAGGTCCCCTTCCTCTTTGCTTCAAATGGCAGGGCGTATTTAGAGCAGCTGCGGACGAAGTCTGGTATTTGGTTTTTGGATGTCCGGGAACAGGAAAATCAACCGTATCCTATTCGGAACTGGTTTAGCCCAAGTGACCTGATGGAAAAACTTGGTCAGAATACAGCGGCGGCCAATCAGGCGCTGGCTGCAGCAGATAATTCGTTTATGACAGATCCTAATGGGTTGAATCTGCGCGACTACCAGATCAAGGCCATTGATAAGGCAACAGAGGCAATCGTTGACGGCAAGAGAACGGCCTTGCTTGCAATGGCCACCGGAACGGGCAAAACCCGTACTGTTCTGGGGCTTATCTACAAGATGCTGGAATCCAAGCGTTTCCGTCGTATTCTTTTCCTTGTGGATCGAGTGTCCCTCGGTGAGCAGGCAATGGACACCTTCAAAGATGTCAAGCTGAAGGAACTGCTGACGCTGGACAAAATATATGAGATCAAAGCGATCGATGACAACATCATCAATCTGGAAACCAAGGTCAGCATTTCAACGGTGCAGGGGCTTTTGAAACGCACGATTCTGGCAGAAGAACCGGATTTGATGCCCGGTGCATTTGATTTGATTATTGTGGACGAAGCCCACCGAGGATATATTCTTGACCGTGAAATGACGGAAGAAGAAATCCTCTACGATAATCAGGATGATTATATGAGCAAGTACAAGCAGGTTATCGAGTATTTCGATGCGGTGAAAGTTGCCTTGACTGCTACGCCCGCCCTGCACACGACCGAGATTTTCGGAGAGCCGGTCTATACCTACAGCTACCGTGAGGCGGTTATCGATGGGTGGCTGGTGGATCACGACCCTCCATATCTGATTAATACGGATTTTATTGAAAATGACGCACAGTTCAAGAAGGGTGAAACCTTGGCGCAATATGACCCCAACACCAATGAACTTTTGAACGGTGCAGTTTTGGACGATGAAATGGATTTCGATGTGTCGGAGTTCAACCGCAAAATTGTTCTGCCGGATCATACCCGCAAGGTGCTGGAAGAAGTTTCGACCTACCTGAATCCGGAAAGTGGAGAAAAGACGCTGATTTTTGCGGTGAATGATGCACACGCTGACCGTATTGTGGATACGCTCCGAGAGATTTACAAGCCCTATGGCATTTCCAATGATGCCATTATGAAAATCACGGGTAAAACTGCCGGCGGCAACAAAAAGAAGATTTTGCAGGTGATCAAGCAGTTCAAGAACAACCAGTACCCCAACATTGCCGTAACAGTCGACCTGCTGACTACCGGAATCGATGTGCCGGCCATTTGTAATTTGGTGTTTATGCGCAAGATCAACAGCCGGATCCTCTTTGAGCAGATGCTGGGACGCGCTACTCGCCTTTGCCCGGAAATCGGAAAGACGCACTTCAATATCTTCGATGCAGTTCGCGTGTACGAGGACTTGGACGACACTTCCAATATGAAGTCAGTCTCCGTCAGCAAATCAATGGCTGAATTGTTGGAGGATTTGTTCCGTCCGGGTGAGGTCAGCAAGCAGCATGTCAAAGATCGCATTTTGGCAAGATTGCAGCGTAAGAGCAACAATCTGACCGATGAGCAAAAGTATGATGTATCCGAGCGTTTAGGCGGAAAAACAATTCGGGAATATGCGAAGGAATTGAAAAGCTGTACAGAGGAAGCTTTTGTGCGACGCTGCCGGGAGGATAAGGATTTCCTGCTTTGGTTTGACAACCTGAAGGGCAAAAAGCGCGGACATTACTATTCCGAAAAGGAAGATACTCTTTTGGAAACGACCCGCGGCTATGGTGACACGGAAAAACCGCAGGATTATCTGGACTCTTTTGTGGCCTATGTCAATGAGAACAAAGACCGTATCGAAGCGATCCGCATAGCCTGCACCCGCCCCAGCGATATGACCCGGGCGCAGCTTCGGGAGTTAAAGCTGGAACTGGATAAGGAGAATTTCACCGAGAGCAGCTTGAATGAAGCGGCCAGTGCGGTGAGCAATGAACGGATCGTGGCAGACATTATCGCCTTTGTTCGTCGGGCTGTACTTAAAACGCCGCTGGTGAACCACGATGACCGCGTGAAAATGGCCTTTTCTAAACTGATTTCGGCGCATCACTTTAACAAAATGCAGCTGGATCTGCTGGAAAAGATCAAGGTATATATGCTTCACGAGAGCATCCTCAATACCGAGACCTTTGAGGCACCGGCGTTCAAGATGGATGGCGGTTTCGCACGCTTTAACAAGAAGTTTGGCGGGCAGCTTGCGGAGATTATCCGCGAGATCAACACTTATATTTACGAAGGAGCAGCTTAAATGAGCACGCAAGATATTGTACAGAAACTTTGGAACCTCTGCAATGTGCTGCGGGATGACGGTATTACTTATCACCAGTATGTGACAGAGCTGACCTACATTTTGTTTTTGAAAATGGCCGATGAGACCGGTGCAGATAAGGATATTCCTGAAGCATATCGTTGGGGCTCTTTGACCAGCCGTTCCGGCATTGACCTGAAAAAGCACTACTATACGCTGCTCAGCAAGCTGGGCGAAGAATCCGTTGGCCGCGTGGCGCAGATTTACGCCAACGCATCCTCCAGCATCGAGGAGCCGAAAAACCTCGAAAAAATCATCACGGAGATTGATAAGCTGGACTGGTATGAGGCCAAAGAGGAAGGTCTGGGCGACCTGTATGAAGGACTCTTGGAGAAAAACGCCAATGAGAAGAAGTCCGGTGCCGGTCAGTACTTCACCCCTCGTGTGCTGATCGATGTGATGACGGAGCTCATCAAACCCCAGCTGGGCGACAAGTGCTTTGACCCGGCCTGCGGTACTTTTGGCTTTATGATTGCAGCCAACCGCGATGTCAATGCGAATAACGATATGTATGCACTCTCTGACCGTCAGGCAGATTTCCAGCAGAATAAAGCGTTCAACGGTGTGGAGTTGGTGCACGAAACCCATCGCTTGGCATTGATGAATGCCTATCTGCACAATATGAATGCCAATATCACATTGGGGGATTCTCTCGCACAAAGCGCCAAGGGATTGAAAGATTTTGATGTCATTCTGACCAATCCGCCCTTTGGCACGAAAAAGGGCGGTGAGCGCGCCACCAGAGATGATATTTCTTTCCAGACCTCCAACAAGCAGCTGAACTTTTTGCAGGTGATCTATCGCAGCCTGAAGGCGGACGGCAAGGCCCGCTGCGCTGTGGTGCTGCCGGATAATGTGTTGTTTGCTGCCGGTGACGGTGCCAGCGTGCGCCGGGAACTGATGAATTTCTGCAATCTGCATACCATTCTGCGCCTGCCTACCGGCATTTTCTATGCACAGGGCGTCAAGACCAATGTGATGTTCTTTACCCGCGGGACAACCGAGCAGGATAACACCACCGAGGTTGCATTCTACGATATGCGCACCAATATGGACAGCTTTGGTAAGACCCGGCAGCTGCGCAAGAGCGATTTCGCCGAGTTTGTGGCAGGGTATGAAGACCCGTCCAAGCGCACCGGCGAGCGCTGGAGCAGATTCACTCGTGAGGAGATCGCCAAGAACCCGGACGATAGTCTTGACCTTGGCTTGATTCGTGACGACTCCATCGTGGATTATGACGATCTCCCTGACCCTGTAGAAAGCGGCGAGGAAGCGATTGCAAATTTGGAGGAAGCGGTCGATCTGCTGAAAAGTGTTGTGCGTGAGCTTCGTGCTCTGACGGAGGAAAAGTGATGGCAAGAGCAAAAAAAGAAGCCGCCCTCACGCCCGAAGAGCGTTTGCAGGCAGCCCTGGTGCCGGATTGGGCGTGGCCGTAAAAGCTGCCGGAGAATTGGTGTTGGGTGTATGCACCACACATATTCGATATAGAATATGGAAAAGGTTTGCCAACAAAGCAGTTATCCGATACCGGATATCCTGTTTTTGGAGCGAATGGTCAGATTGGATTTTATTCTGAGTATATGTATAAAGAACCTCAGGCATTAATGAGCTGCCGAGGAGCTTATAGCGGTACTATGAACAAGTCACTACCATATTCGTATGTAACAAGCAATTCACTTATTATTTCAAGTCCACGCGGTCTGATGGGTACGGACTGTATATACTATTTATTTTCGGCGCTTAATGTATCTGAATTAATTTCAGGAACTGCTCAACCTCAAGTAACAGTGCAGGCATTTGATGGATTTCCCATCCCATTGTCCCCTCTTGCCGAGCAGCAGCGCATTGTTGACCGCATTGAAAGTCTGTTTGCCAAGCTGGATGAGGCCAAGGAAAAGGCACAGGCCGTGGTGGATAGCTTTGAAACCCGCAAAGCCGCTATTCTCCACAAGGCCTTCACCGGTGAACTGACTGCGAAATGGCGGGAAGAACACGGTGTGGGGATGGATAGTTGGGAACATCATCAATTCTCGGATTTGTGTGCTATTGTTCGCGGCGGTTCACCAAGACCTGCAGGCGATCCCAGATACTATGACGGCAATATTCCGTTTATGAAAGTTGCTGATATTACTCGAAATGATAGTCCGTATGTATCAAAGGTGGAGTACTCAATCAAAGAGGAAGGGCTGAAGAAAACACGAATGGTTGAGGCAAATACCTTGTTGCTGACCAATAGCGGTGCAACATTGGGTGTTCCTGCGATTACTACCATTAGGACAACATTTAATGACGGAATTGCGGCATTTATTGGGCTTGATATTGACAGCCTTTTGTTTTATTACTATTTTTGGACGAGTAAAACGGCTTTTCTGAGATCTATCAATATGGGAGCTGCACAACCCAATTTGAACACCAAGTTGATCGGTGAAGTTGAGATTGATGTTCCTCAAACTGCGGAACGGGTAGAAATTGCGCGCGTACTAAATGCCTTACTATCGAAAGAGCAGCAGGCAAAAGAAGCCGCTGAAGCAGTCCTTGACCAAATCGACCTGATGAAAAAATCCATTCTCGCCCGTGCCTTTCGCGGCGAACTGGGTACGAATGACCCAAGCGAGGAGAGCGCGGTGGAATTGCTGAAGCAACTCAATTGATATAATTGGTGATAACGAGAACAGAAATGAGGGATGATAGTGCTGGATCAAACAAATGCAAATATTGAAAGACATATCAAAACCCACACAGAGCGTTCCGATGATGACCGTGCGGCAGTATCTGTTTTGGAGACATTTCTTCGTTCAAATGGGAGAATCAACACTTCTTTTGCATCAGATGATAAGTGGCCCAATCACGATAACACTTTTGAGTTTGTTCCAAACCCGGAAATTTCGAGACGCCCCGTGCAAACTTTCTATGTCCAAATAAAGGGAACACGCAATTATACTGAGCGCGAGGGTGTTATCAAGTACACACTAAAAGATCTCGCTTTTCCTGCTTTTATATGTGACAGAGTATCTCTTGATCCGGGAATTTTGTTTGTGATTCTCAATCCCGCTGAACGTGGGAATGAGAGAGTATTTTGGAAGTATATGTCGCCCAACTTCCTCAACAGTATTGATTTTGCAAAAGGCAGTATGACAGTCAGTTTTTCACCGGAAGAGGAAATCTTGAACGACGACGAAAGTGTTTTAGCTTTTTGCGAGAGGTTAGAAGAAATTGTCGAACGGCATTCCTTTGTAAACCAATTGGAGCGGCATAGTTATTCTTTTGAAGAAGCTAAGCGAATTGTCGAGGCCTGTGATGAGGAAATCACGGAAAGCATTGACAATTTAAGCATTCTAAATAAGAACCGCGATAATATTTCACGGAGAATTCTGACGAGATTGAATGATCTGTGCATTTCAGCATTACTGTTGAATGCAATGAAAGATGGCTATCAAAATCCCAGCGCCGGCTTTGCGTGGGAATACTCACTCTTAAGGGCAAATACAAAGTACTTAGGAAATTTTTGCCGAGGATTGCAATATATTGGGCGTCGAATTCCCGAGGAGGGTCAAGCAGAACGACTAATGCTGAAGTACTATAGCTTTATGTGGCAGATACGCCAATCGCTCTACGAAAACTACGGCATCACCGTGCTTCAGAACTTGGAGAAATTTCAGGAATATACCGGAACTGATGAACTGGATAAACAATACTATGAGTTGGTGGCGAACGCTTTCTCAAACCCAAAAACTGAGCAGAAACATAACAGTAATACGAGGTTTTATATTCAAAAAAGGACTCCGTTTTATGTCGGTAAAGAGCGTTATTTTGAGGTAACACTGCAGCAAGCGGACATCTATGCGTCAAAGTATAACCGAATTACAGCATATACCCAGCTTGACATTTCTACAGGCTATTCTGTCCAAATCGACTATGTCCCATCATTCATTAATCTCTGGGGTGTCGATACAGAAATTAAAATTATCACAGCTTGGCGTGTTTCGGTAGATCCCAAATGCTTGAACAAGCTTGGAAAGATACTTAATATGCGCCTTCAGCTTTCTTCAAAATATGGAGAATATGATGCCCTGATGAGATTCCTAACAGAAACAGGTATGGATTTTCTGGAAATGATTGATCTTCGGGAGATACATTTCTCGCATCTTTTGGAGTCGGTTTACAATAAAACAAACACCTCTTATTTCAAAGATGTCTTACAGCAGTTGCGGGATAACTATTCTACAGGTTCAACACGCTTCGGACGATATACAGTTCGATATCTGTTACTGAATCTGCGTGAAGATCTTTTGGAACGCGTTATGCCGTCTCAGTTTAATCCGCAATGGAAATGCAGGGATTTATACCTATCCAAAAAATGCTTTCCGTTTGAGCGTAACCCACTTGCTTCTGATTTAGCAGACAGTAAAACAAGTCAACTAAGTCAAGCCAAGTACTTAGCCAGAGTAGTTGAAAAAGAAAAGACTGAGATCGCTGTTCCATACTGGTCTATTGTAAAGTCTATGCAAGATACCGGCGAAATTTACTGCAATCTTGGTGGAGACTTAACCGAACAGGCAATCCAGAAATATAATGATTGCTTAGACGATTGGGAAAGACAGAAAGGGTATGAAATCATTTCGGATGGAAATGTTGCTTGTATTGCAGCATATGAAGCTTCGACGCTCTTTATTTTGAATAAACTACTGGAACTATCGCAGCTCCCAAATAAAGGCCAAAAAGAAGTTAATGAAAGATACTTGAGAGATTGCAATATTGCTTTTTCTGATCCTAAAAAAGAAGAAACTCTTAAATATGCTTTTGTAAACTCCCGCGTACTTCTTATTTACGGAGCTGCCGGTACCGGAAAAACGACCCTAATCGATATGATCTCGACAATGCTGTCTGGGCGTCGGAAATTGTTTCTTACCAAAACACATACGGCCTTGCAGAATCTGCAGAGGCGAATTAATAATCCGGGGGCTGATGCCAGTTTTGTAAGCATCAATAGTTTTACGAAGAGAGTAAACCTTCCTGATTATGATGTTATCTTTGTAGACGAATGCAGCACCATTGATAACCGTGCAATGAAGGTATTCCTCGAGAAAATGCGCCCGGATACATTCTTAGTACTTGCGGGAGACACCTATCAGATAGAATCTATTGATTTCGGTAATTGGTTTACTTATGCCAAGGATATTATTAAGACTAAAGGTTCGAATGTTGAACTCGTAAGCACTTGGAGAACAAAGGATCCCGGTTTAATTGAGCTTTGGAACGAGACTCGAAATAAGGGTGCGCTAATAACGGAAAAACTTGTTATCGACGGCCCATTTTCTGAAAATATTGGCGAAGGAGTGCTCTATTCCGAGATAATGGATGAGGTGATTTTATGCTTGAACTATGATGGAAAATTTGGCTTGAATAATATGAATAGCTATTTCCAAAATGCTAACACAGAAACGGCTGTTGTCTGGAGAGACTGGAAATATAAAGTTGGCGATCATATATTGTTCAATGACATGGACAGATTTTCTCTGCTCTATAATAATTTAAAAGGGCGAATTGTCCAAATAGAACTGTTCGACAGTAGAATCAGATTTACAGTAGATGTAGAGATCCCGTTAACAGAGCAAGATTGCCAAAACGATGGCATAGAATTCATCGATATAATTGATGATGTGACCCGAATACGATTTGATGTATTTGATTTTGAAGAGGAAATGGCAGATGAAGATCGCAAAAAAACCATCGTACCGTTTCAACTTGCCTATGCGGTTTCAATTCATAAAGCGCAGGGCTTAGAATATAGGTCAGTTAAGGTTGTTATTCCGAGTAGCAACGCTGAAAAAATAACACACGGCATTTTCTATACAGCAATTACGCGTGCAAAAGAAAAGCTAAAAATCTACTGGAGTTCTGAAACGATGCAAGAAGTCGTCGCTGGATTTTCGATAGACACTTCAAGGCAAAAAAGTTTGGCAATTATTAAAGAGAAACTGAAGCAGGACAAGAATACTTAGAAATAGGGCACCGACCGCTTGGCCGGTGCTCTATTTCTATATGAGTCACCTATAAGTCAATAGTGATTATCAGCCGTCCTCCCATCATCGGGAGGGCGGCTTTTTTGCGTCTTGATAGAAAAATTGAGAAATTTCTCGAAAACACCCTGCCAAACGGCACCCCTTATTCAGAGTAAGTAGAAGGGTCCTTTTGAAAAATTGAGGGGACTTTTCAAATTACTTTG
>ENA-OOVX01000459-OOVX01000459.1-human-gut-metagenome-genome-assembly--contig:-NODE-459-length-11289-cov-1.714616_pt1 | contig 11289 bp, 9 predicted proteins | sample MGYA00241401_ERZ501309 | MGnify/ENA primary metagenome ERZ501309 (study PRJEB25962, sample SAMEA2042282) | human gut metagenome | biome: human gut; feature: human-associated habitat; material: faeces... | reverse complement strand
TATGAGCAATAAGCTGAGTTGCTGGTAGCCCGTTCTGTGCAATTAGGATATATACACTGTCTATCTCCTGTTATAATTTCTAGTATAGTTGAACATGAAGAAAATAGTAGCGATATGCTTGTACTTAAAAATATAATAATCATTTTCTTTTTCATGACATCTTGTTAAATTTATATTATTATTCAGCCTCGCAGATAACCACAAAAATAGAAATAAAAATGCAATTTATTGACTGTCAAAATTGCATTTTTATTTTTTTTTGTTATTGAATATTATGTTCTTAATCCTCTTTTCGGTCTGTTTTTCCTCTTTTTGTACTCTTTGAATTTCATCTTGAACCATTCAAGTATAGGCATTCCGTCAATGCACAACCGGAACTTTCCTTTCTTCTGCGGATTCCTCTTTACTGTTGCCGTTGAATATGCCGTTCCGGACTTTTCCCGGTGTTCCCGTGAATGCAGTTTCCCCTGAACCCTACGGGTTGGAAGTAGGCAAGCAGTCTTGTCAGTTCTTCCGTGAATCCCATTTCCCGGCATTGCTCGGCTATCGGCAGCAAGTCTTTTATATCTCCCCGCCCTGACTTGCTTCCACTGTCTCCTGTAACGGAAATATTGAGAAAATACGATTATGTGATTCCGGTTATCAGATAGGGAGGAGGTGTAATATTTGGTCTTTTCTTTATCATAATTGTTTTTTAGACAATAAAATGCTTCTGTCTTTTCGTTTGTATGGTTAATAGAATTATATTTGTACATTATACAATATCTATTAACCATGAAAACTTATTCATTATTAGCAGGCATTTTATTGTCTTTTTCGTTATCTATTCAGGCTGGTGATCTGAAATTGTGGTATAAGCAACCTGCCGGAACGTGGGTGGAAGCGCTTCCGGTCGGCAATTCCCGGATGGGAGCGATGGTATATGGCGGAACGGCCCGTGAAGAACTTCAACTAAACGATGAAACCATGTGGGGAGGCAGTCCCTACCGGAATGACAAACCGGAAGCATTGGAAAGTCTGCCCCAAGTGCGTGAACTGATTTTCGCCGGAAAAAACATGGAGGCTCAGAACTTGATTCAAGAAAACTTTTATGCCGGAAAGCATGGTATGCCCTATCAGACAATCGGCAGTTTGATTATAGAAACCCCCGGACATGAAAAGGTTACCGATTATTATCGTGATCTGGATTTGGAACGTGCGGTGGCTACTACCCGTTACAAAGTGGATGGCGTGACTTTTCAACGTGAAGTTTTTGCATCATTTCCTGATAAGGTGGTAGTGGTCCGTTTGACAGCAGACCGGCCGGGAAAACTGAATTTTAAGGTCGGATATGTGTCGCCATTGGAGCATAAAGTCAGCAGGAAAGGAAAGAAATTGGTTCTGACCGGAAAGGGTAGGGATCATGAGGGAGTGAAAGGATTGATTCGTATGGAAACACAGACACAGGCTGATGTGGATGGAGGTAAGGTGAAAATTGATGACCAAAACATTACAGTGGAAGGAGCGGACAGTGTTACTCTGTATGTTTCATCGGGTACGAATTTTATTAATTATCACGATATAAGTGGCAATGAGAGTAAAAAAGCGTCCGGATATCTGTCTCTGGCATTGGGACGCCCTTATAGTCAGGTTTTACAGGAGCATATAGCTCTTTATAAAGAGCAGTTTGACCGTGTAAGATTGGATTTGGGAACCAGTGAGCGGGCTAAGTTGGAAACTGTCAAACGCATCGAACTGTTCAATGAAGGTAAGGATGTTTCTTTGGCGGTGTTGCTTTTTCAGTATGGACGTTATTTGCTTATTTCCTCCTCCCAGCCGGGAGGTCAGCCTGCCAATTTGCAAGGTATATGGAATAATAAACTGGCTGCTCCATGGGATGGAAAATATACCATCAATATTAATACGGAAATGAATTACTGGCCGGCTGAAGTGACCAATCTGAGTGAAACGCACCAGCCCTTGTTCGAAATGGTGAAAGAATTATCAGTTACCGGCAGGGAAACGGCACGGACTATGTATGGATGCAACGGATGGGTGGCTCATCACAATACAGATATATGGCGTGCCACCGGTCCGGTGGATAAGGCGTTTTATGGTACATGGCCCATGGGAGGTGCTTGGTTGACTACCCACTTGTGGCAGCATTATTTATATAGTGGGGATAAGTTGTTTCTTTCCGAAGCCTATCCGGCATTGAAAGGAGCTGCTGATTTTTATCTTGATTATTTGACTGAACATCCTGAATACGGTTGGATGGTGACTGCTCCGTCCATGTCTCCGGAACATGGACCTTCGGGAGAGGATACTAAAAAAGCTTCAACGATTGTGTCAGGTTGTACGATGGATAATCAGATAATTTTCGATGTGCTTAGCAATGCATTGCATGCGTCAAGAATTCTGAAAATGTCCGCTTCTTATCAAGATTCTTTGCGGTCTATGTTAAATCGTCTGGCCCCGATGCAGATCGGGAAATACAATCAGCTACAGGAATGGCTGGAAGACTTGGATAATCCGAATGACAAGCATCGCCATATTTCTCATGTATATGGATTGTTCCCTAGTAATCAGATATCTCCTTACACCCATCCTTTGCTTTTCCAGGCAGCTAAAAACACGTTGTTACAGCGTGGCGACGAAGCTACCGGTTGGTCCATTGGCTGGAAAGTTAATCTGTGGGCCCGTTTGCTGGACGGTAATCATGCGTTCCGGATTATTAATAATATGTTGAAGCTGCTGCCTGGAGATGAAGTGAAAGAGGCTTATCCGCAAGGACGGACTTATCCTAATCTGTTTGATGCTCATCCGCCTTTCCAGATTGACGGCAACTTTGGCTATACTGCCGGTGTGGCTGAAATGTTGTTGCAGAGCCATGACGGAGCTGTACATTTGCTTCCGGCTCTTCCGGATGCCTGGGCCACAGGAAGTGTGCAAGGACTGGTTGCCCGTGGAGGATTTGTGGTGGATATGAACTGGAATGGCGTGCAGCTGGATAAAGCGAAGATTCATTCCCGTTTGGGAGGTAATTTGCGTTTACGTTCGTATGTTCCTTTGCGTGGGGTTGGATTAAAAGAGGCAAAAGGTAAGAATCCGAATGAATATTATATGCAGGCAGATATCAAAGAGCCTTTGGTTTCCAAGGAGATAAACCCGCAATACCCTGCTTTGTATAAGGTGTATGAATATGACTTGATGACAGAACAGGGACAAGATTATATAGTGGAGCGTGGGTTATAATACATGAAGATGCCCAAAGTGATTTGTGCATTATTTCACTTTGGGCACTTTTGTGAATGGAAGTGTCATGGTGTAGTTATCAGATGGCTTCCTTCTTTTCCAATTCTAATGCTCTGGGAAAAATGATATTGTTTTCCAGGTGGATATGTTCATGTAATGCCTCTTCAAATTGTTTCAATTGTTGTAAAACCAAGCGGAAGCTGGCACAAGCATCTTCAGGGGCGGTGAATCCGTTGGTTAATGAAGAGATTTTTTCAAAACGTTCTCCTTCGTGATTATGTTCATCTTCCATCACTTCGATGGGATACAGAATGGTGCCGCAATGGAATTTAGCTACTTTCAAGCCTTCCTCTTTGGCTTGGAACATTTCATAAACATAAGGAAATAATACATTCTCTTCTTTTGATAAATGATTTTCCAAATCAAGAAGCGAGTCGCGGAACAGTGCCTGGACTTGCAGTAACTCTGGATGATTCTTTGAATGCGCTTCGGTTACTTTGGTTAATAATGCTTCTATTTGCGGACCTTTGGCACGGATTCCCCGATGGTGTATTTTCAATACATAGTCTATTAATAAATCGATGGGCCATCCGGCAAAGTCAGGAGCATTACTAACCGTATTCTCTTGTAATTCATTTAATTCATGTGCTACTGCTTCGGGATCAATACCACGGTTCCGGCAGGCTTCTGCAAACGGAGTATTGCCATGGCAGCAAAAATCAATATGGTAACGGGAGAATACTTTGGTTGTATCAAAGTTGCCGGCTACAATTTGTCCGACTGTACATGAATGGTAATTTTTCTGTTTCATAATTATTCCGTTTATTCGTTCGTTAATCCCCATTTTCTCATATCACTTTCTACTGTACCGATACCGCTTACTCCAAAGTTTTCGACCAGTACTTTCGTCACGTTGGGCGAGAGGAATGCGGGTAAGGTGGGACCGAGATGAATCTCTTTTATTCCCAAACTGAGTAATGCCAGCAATACGATTACCGCTTTCTGTTCATACCAGGCGATATTGTAAATAATGGGCAGTTCATTGATGTCATGTAGCCCGAATACTTCCTTCAGTTTGAGGGCGATGACTGCCAATGAATAGCTATCGTTACATTGTCCTGCATCTAAAACACGCGGAATGCCATTAATGTCACCTAACCCTAGTTTGTTATAACGATATTTAGCACATCCCGCAGTCAAAATGACTGTGTCTTTGGGGAGCATCTCGGCAAAAGTGGTGTAGTAATCACGACTGCGCATACGTCCGTCACAACCTGCCATTACGATAAAGCGGCGTATGGCCCCGGTCTTCACGGCATCTACCACCTTGTCTGCCAGTTGCAGCACCTGGTTATGGGCAAAACCGCCGATAATTTCTCCATGCTCTATCTCCACCGGAGGCTGGCATTGTTTGGCAATCTCTATGATTTCAGAGAAGTCTTTCCTGCCTTCCGCATCCTTATCAATATACTTGCAACCCGGATAACCGGTAGAGTTGGTGATGAACATACGCTCTTTATACACTGCATTAGCCAAAGGAGGAACGATGCAGTTGGTGGTAAACAGAATCGGTCCGTTGAAGGAAGTGAATTCTTCGCGCTGTTTCCACCAGGCATTGCCATAATTGCCTACAAAATGGGAATATTTCTTGAAAGCCGGGTAATAGTGAGCAGGTAACATTTCACCATGTGTATAGACATCTATTCCTGTGCCTTCAGTCTGTTTCAATAATTCTTCCATATCCTTCAAGTCATGGCCGCTAATCAAAATTCCCGGACGGTTCTTCACACCGATATTCACCTTTGTAATTTCGGGATTACCGTAAGTACCGGTATTGGCAGCATCCAGTAGAGCCATTGTCTTTACTCCAAACTCACCAGCTTCGAGAACCAGCTTCACCCATTCCTCTGCCGATAGAGACTCAACCGCAATGGTAGCCAGTGCACGCTGCATGAAAACATGAACTGTATCATCATTGAATCCCAAGCGCATAGCATGCTCCAGATAAGCTGCCATACCTTTCAAACCATAGACAAGCAATTCTTTCAACGAACGGAGGTCTTCATTCTGTTCACGCAGAACACCTACTGTCTTCGCTTTTCCGGCATAGTCATCACGCGTTCCCTGCCAAGTCAGTTCATCTACTTTGGGTAAGAGCACTTTGTTATGCTTGGCCTCTTGAATCAATCCATTACGCATGGTGATTCCTTTATCTACCCGCTTCAAAATGCTTTCATCATCGAAATTTGCATTCGTAATAGTGCAGAACAGAGCATCCGTCACAAAGATATTCACTTCTTCGGAGACCGGACAATCTGCCTTGCGCAAAACATCGGCAACGACAGAGACACCTCTAACCACAAACAGCAACAAGTCCATAGCTTGAGCCGTATGACTTTCTTTTCCACATACACCTTTCAGTATACAGCCGGTTCCTTTGGCTGTCTCTTGACATTGATAACAAAACATGTTCGGTTCCATATTCTTATTCATTTAAAAGTTTACATCATCTTTCCATAAGATAAGCGGCACCTCAGCAATAAAAATAAGCAAGCTTATTTTCTATTACTTTCGGTTTGCATTATCTTTGTGCAAAGATGAGAGTTCTACAACGCGAAAACTGTCACGAATGTTACATCGAATCACAAAAAAGTAAAAAAGAGAATGGAAATCCATACATTATTGAAAATGCCTCCTTTTCAAGGCATAACAGAAGAAGAATTATTATCCCTCATCCTGGCACCCGAACATACACACAGGCAATACAAACCTGCTGACTTCATTGCCATGCAGGGAGAAGCATACCGTTCTCTATTCATATTGTGCTGCGGCAGTGTGCGTACCCAAATGGTCAGTGCAGAGGGAAAGCAACTCACCATAGAAACGCTGAAAGCCCCGCAACTACTTGCCCCGGCTTTTGTCTTTGCCTCCGAAAACCGCTTCCCGGTAAATATCGAAGCAAAAGAGAAATGTGAGATACTCATCATAAACAAGAATGTCTTCCTGGAATTCCTGCATCGACACCCCACTGTGATGCGCAACTTTCTGCAACTGGTATCGGACAGAACTCTGTTTCTCTCCAAAAAGCTGAATGCCTTTGCCCTGCAAAGCCTAAAATCGCGCATACTGAACTATCTACGCATGCATGGCACGATACTCAACCAGCAGGAAGTGGCACAAATACTGGGAGTGGCGCGTCCCTCGCTGGCACGTGCCTTATCGGAACTGGCAAGCGAAGGGTGCATCCGAATGGAAGAGAAGGAAATGCGGATAAATGAAATCTCTGCCCAAAAGTATTTATAAAAAATGCCCGCACTTATATATTATTCTTACCTTTGTCCAAGAATAAAAAGCTATGGAAAAGATTCTACTGGATGAAAAGTACGAACAGTTATTGTTCCAAATCCCTCTACTAAGGGATTTGCCACATAATATCAAGCAATCGCTGCTTGAGAAACTGGAATATTCAGTCTATTCTATAGACAAGAAAGATATAGTTGCCCGGCAAGGCACCCCCTGCAAGAAGCTATATATACTATTGGAAGGTAAATTGCGTGTAGATATTATAGACGGCCTGGGCAATAAGGTTATGGTAGAATACATCGTTGCCCCCCGGGCCTTTGCCACTCCCCATCTCTTCGGCAGCAACACCACACTGCCGGCAACTTTTACTGCCATTGAAGACTGTATCCTATTCACTGCGACCAAAGAATCCACCTTCAAACTTATCAGCCAGGATCCCAAAGTGCTGCACAACTTCCTTTGCATAACGGGAAATTGCAATGCCTGCACGGTTTCGCGATTAAAAACCCTTTCCCGCAAAACAGTCCGCGAAAGGTTTGTCGTCTATCTGTTTGAAAACAGAATTTCCAACTCTACCAGCATCACCATAGCGCATACCCAATCTGAGCTGGCAGAATACCTCAATGTAACCCGCCCGGCACTTTCAAAGGAAATCAATAAGATGACCAAAGAAGGTATTATCCTAATGACGGGTAAGAAAATTGAGGTATTGAATGAAGCAGCTCTGAAAGAGTATATCTAAACTACCATTTTACAAACAAGATTCTCGGATTGATGTTGACAGATACCCAGCCCCAATCCTGCCAGCGTTTATGGTCGCCGCCTTTCGCCACGCCCATGGACTTCGTACCCCGCATGATGGAGTAACCGGCAGAAAGCTTCACGCCCTTCATCACATTCCAGTCAAGCTGATAGTCTATCTCCGAACCCAATCCCTTTTTTACATCATCCAGCTTGGCAGCAGTAGCAAAATAGTGATAATTCAATTGCATACTCACCTGCTTGGATGTCTTGAAGTTAACACCCAACTGGGCATCCTGCAAACCGGGAGCGACTCCCTGCCAGGCAGAAGCATAGAAATAATCCATCGCTCCATAGAACTTATGATGTGTTCCGTAAAGGGGATCGAAAGCCTTGAACTTGTCACCCTCCCCGTCACTTCCACTCAGATAATCATAACCCAAGCTCACACTCCATTGCTTGTCTATGGCATAGGCAGCCTTCACGCTTGCCATAAAGGCAGATACACTCTGCGCATTCTTGTTCTTTCCGGTCTGGTAATAGAAAGCAGCCTGCACGGGCAGCCAGTTTCCCGATTCCGGTTGATAAGTCACGTAAGTACCAAACGTCTGCAAATAGCGGGTACGGGAGGTCTCGGTCTCCGCATCACCGGTTTCCAGCCCCAGATTCATGAACAATAAAGAGACATCAAGATTGGAAGCTTGCGCCGCATAATGATACCAAAGGGTCTGCATATTCTTGTAAGGTTGCGCGCCGTCATAATAATAGGTACCGCCTTTTGACTTTTCCTTGTTTTGGTTGAAGGCAAGAATGAAATGCAGTTGGTGGGCATTCTTGGCATAGCCCAGCTTCAAGGCATCATGATAGCGACCTGCGACATTCCAGTCCAGTCCTCCTAAAATACGTTCGTCATCATAAGACAAGGTCTGGCGTCCCAGTTGTGCAAAAAAACCGGCACCGAAATCGAGCTTTGCCCATGCTTCGTTCATGATGAAACGCCCGTTAGTATCTATCTGCGGGTCTTGTCCCCACACCCCTACATGCTGGGCGGAAATCTTCATGCTCAAGTCCGAGCGTTTGTACTCCATGGAAAGGCGTGCACGGTTGTTGATGAATGCAGCTGCTTTGTCTCCCTCGAAACGTGGGAACTGTGCACCGTTACGGTATTCTGCACGGGGTCTGATTTGCATCGACATGGTGAATTCGTTCTCTTTCTCCGCACTTTGCGCCCACAACATTCCGGGCAACAGCCATAAGCCTAATGCCAAATAAACTATCTTCATAAGTATTTTAATTTAAGTTATACGTATGTACACTCACTCCTTGTGCCGAGGGCAAATAATTGATGCCGTACCAGCACATTTGCAACAGCAGAAAAGATACAAGCAGGCCGACCAATGCCTTGCGATGTGCCGCGGGACGCCCCAGACGGAAATGGATATATGCCAGATAGGAAAACCAGGTAGCCGCCGCCCAAGTCTCTTTAGGGTCCCATGCCCAATAGTGTCCCCAAGCAGCTTTTGCCCAGACGGCACCGGACAGCATACCCAGCGTCATGAAAGCAAGCCCTACATAAGTCAAGTTATCGCACAGAGCCATCTCATGCCTTTCAATCCCCTTCTTCTTGAACCACAGCAGGTAGACAGCCATCACCGTAGCGGCACCCAGCATGGCGTAGGCAAACATATAAACAATGACATGAGGAGTGAACCACGGGCTCTGCAAGGCGGGCATCAAAGTCTTATTGTGTATTTCGGGCTTGAATATATTGATGCAGACAAACACCAGTGACAAAATGGTACTGAAACCGAGAATCCATTTATACTTCCAACGGCCGTAAGTGATGATTCCCGCCAACGGAAGAAAAAACGAATACCACAGACGGGTCTCTCCCATCGTCCGCATCGGAGGACGTTCCAAAGAAATCCACATACCGACAATGAAACTGAAAAAGACAACCAGTCCCAGGCAGGTAAAGGTATATACCACTGCCGGGCGTTTTCCACGCCATGCAGCGAAAGCTCCCCATCCCCAGAAGAGTAAAGCGACAATGGCAAACAGAGCAAAATAATCCCAACTCATACCGTCTCCTCCTTTCTTTCTTCTTTTCCTTTTGGTGCATTGACAAACAAGCAGACTGCTCCCAGCACCATCATTATAATGCCGGCATATACAGCCGGGAGCCAGGGGTCGCGCACCAGTTCAAAGACACTGACATCACTCCACCGTCCCTTCGTCTCGTCATAGCTCAATTGATAAATATTCCACCCGGATATCTTCAACGGACGATTCACCTCGATAGTGTCTTCCACCACATCTCCCGCCTGCGTATAAACCGTAACAGCAGACACAAACCGTTGCGGCTCACGTTCGGGCATCACCAGACTGGTCTGCTCCGACAAACGCAATGCCTTATAGGGGAACATGAAGCTGCCGCAACTCACCCATCCCTCCTTCGACTGTCCGGAGGCGGTGTTCACCGCTTTCAGATAAACGGCATAGGCAGCTCCCATCGAATGGAATTCAGTAAACTTTAAGGTATCTTCCGTAGCCACGGAGGCAGCCATAGGAATGGTTTGAAAAATGGAGATGTCCCAATCCAGCAATTTTCCCCGTTCCACCTTCTCTTCCAGCAACAAATGTTCCGGCATATCCTTCGGCAGTGCCTGCCCCGTCTCATTGTCTATCAGCATCAGTTTGGGAGGATACTCGTGTATAGTAAATTCTTTCAGCTCAACAGCAAGCGGAAGTTCCGTCAGCTTGCCGCCCTCATCTATGGCACGCCATTCGGTCTTGCCCAATTGGGTAATCATTTTAAGACGCTGCATATCCGCATTGCCCAGCGTTGCCGTCAGAAGGACAACAAACAAGCCGGCATGATTCAGCAGAAAAGGAATCTTACGCACATTGAAGGGGATAGCGGCACGGAGAATAGTCATCCCTAAGACAGCAACCAGCCAGACATAAAGTAACACAAACGGCCCAAAAGAAAGCATTTTCGAAAAGCCGATGACATCTGCCGAAGGATGGGTGGAGGGAACCTGCCGTACCAACCCCATAATGACAGTGATAGCCGCCACACAGACCAGGGAAGAAACTGCAGCCGTATAATGACTGAGCCATCCGAAACAATACACCCGTTTGCGAAGCCCATGCATCCCTGCCAGCAACAGCAAGAACAGCACCAGAACAATGATATTGACCGGCCATGCAAACAAGCCCCAACGAATGCCTCCAACGCTCCACTGTAACAGCAAGCCCGTGACAAACAGTCCTGCCCCACAGATAAAACCTTCCTTATACCCCCACGGTTTCTTCCACATCTTCTGATTTATGATTTGACGATGTACAAATTTATTTTAGTGCTAACCGGTTGTTAGCTTTCGCTTTTTCCAGCCAAGCCGGTGCTGTAGTCTTCAGGAAATTGTCCTTTGCAGCTCTTTCGGCATCCATATCGAGCCCGATATATTCCTGCGCCTTGTCTTTGGTGGAGATATCCGGCATAGGAACATTGTCTGTATATCCATGCTTCGCCAGCACCTTGGAGATAGCCAAACGCGCCTGCATGGCTCTATCCAACCCATGAGACAAGACACGCTGGATTTCTTGCGGTGCGTGGAAAGAGCCACCGTGAGATGCCACACCGAAGTCCCAACGCCATTGTGCCTGACGAATCAGCGCCAACACATCTTTCATCTGCTCTTCCGTAGCTCCCTTATCCCAAGCAAATTTAGCTTCGATATGGGCTTTGGCAAGTTCCTGCTCCAAGCGGTTACGGATTTCATTGGCCTTGCGCTGGCGTTCGTAGACGTTGTTGCGCAAAGTTTCCTCACTTTCGCGGTGGCAGGTTTGGCAGGTACGGTCTATCATAGCCAACGGACTCTGTATATGGTGGTCGCTGAACTTCACGCCACCTTCACTCTTATAAGGCATGTGGCAGTCCGCACACGATACGCCACGCTGGCCGTGAATCCACATCTGGGCTATTTCAAAAGCGGGGGGCTGCGCTTT
>ENA-OOVX01000457-OOVX01000457.1-human-gut-metagenome-genome-assembly--contig:-NODE-457-length-11316-cov-2.062605_pt1 | contig 11316 bp, 9 predicted proteins | sample MGYA00241401_ERZ501309 | MGnify/ENA primary metagenome ERZ501309 (study PRJEB25962, sample SAMEA2042282) | human gut metagenome | biome: human gut; feature: human-associated habitat; material: faeces... | reverse complement strand
CCGAACGCGAGCCACTATTGAATCTCGCCGCTACGGTTGAAATGCTCCACACAGCTTCTTTAGTTCACGACGACATTATCGATGACTCACCAACTCGTCGTCACGCTGAATCAATTCAATCCCGCTTCGGTAAGGACGTTGCTGCATATGCTGGTGACTACCTATTCGCTGTAACGTTCCGTACCTTAGCAGACAACACAAATGATATCGAAACGGTTCGCATGGCAACCCGCTACCTAGAACGCATTCTATCTGGTGAATTGACACAACGTACGAATCACTACCGTACTGATATGACGATCGCGGATTATGAAGAACAAATTTCTGGTAAGACAGCTGCCCTATTCGTACTAGCAGCTAAGCTAGGTATCGCAGCTAGTGATGCGCCAGATAACTTTGCTGAACTTGCCAGCGACTTCGCCTACAATGTCGGTATGGCATTCCAAATTTTGGATGACATGCTTGATTATCAATCAGATAGCACGACACTGGGCAAGCCAACATTGAACGACGTGCGTGAAGGTGTTTACTCTGCACCATTGATTATTGCGATGCAAAACAATGAACGTATTCAAGCCTTACTCGCAAAGCAAACTGAAATCACGACTGCTGAGGCTGAAGAATTAGCCCAACTTGTTCGTGACTCCGGTGCGCTTGATGAAGCCGGTGATATGGCGATGCGTTATACAGAAGCTGCATTAAACTATCTAGACGATATGCCAGAACATGAATCAAAAGACATCTTGTTCAGCATCAGTCGTTCACTACTCTCACGTAACGACTAATATATAGTAGAAAAGGTACCGACAATTCATTTTGTCGGTACCTTTTTTGTTAATCTTCTAGATAATCAAATTCCAAACCAGGGTTGGCATTTAAGTCCAAACCACCACGCTTGCCATGACGATAAGCAATATCACCAGCAGCACCAATCATCGCCGCATTATCCGTACACAAAATCGGCGTCGGCATATAAAAAGAATACCCTCGTTTTTTGCAAGCCTCTTTCATACCTTCCCGCAGCCCCGAATTGCAAGCAACACCACCCGCAATTGCTACTTTCTTAATGCCATAGTCTTTTGCCGCAAGCATGGTATGATTCACAAGTACATCCACAACCGCCTGCTGAAACGAAGCCGCAATATCTGTCTCTGAGTAAGAAAGACCTTTCATTTTACAACCATTAATATAATTTAATACCGCAGATTTTACACCACTGAAACTAAAGTCATATGGCGCCCCATCAATCGAAGCACGCGGAAATTCAATTGCCTGCGGATTTCCTTCTTTTGATAATCGGTCAATTTTAGGACCGCCCGGATATCCAAGACCAATTGCACGTGCCACTTTATCAAATGCTTCACCCGCAGCATCATCTCTTGTTCTTCCTAAAATCTCATACTCTCCATAATCGCGCACAATCACCAAATGACTGTGTCCACCGGAAGCCACCAGACATAAAAAAGGTGGCTCCAATTCCGGATTCGCTATGTAATTTGCCGATATGTGTCCTTCAATATGATGCACGCCAACAAGAGGCTTATCTGCTGCATAACTAATTGCTTTTGCAGCACCAACACCCACCAATAAAGCTCCAACCAAACCGGGACCATAAGTGACGCAGACTGCGTCCATGTCATCCAATGTCTTTCCGGCTTCTGTAAGAGCTTCATCAATAACCTGATTAATTTTTTCGATATGCTTGCGCGAAGCAATTTCCGGCACAACACCACCGTACAGTTTGTGAATATCAATCTGCGATGCAATAATATTAGAAAGAACTTTCCTTCCATTTACAACAACTGCCGCTGCTGTTTCATCACAGGAACTCTCAATCGCAAGCACTGTAATATCTTTTTGTTCCAAAACAATCCTCATTTCTGCCACAGGGCTACTGATTTTGTTTTTTCGATTCCAGCGGATTAAACTCACGGATTCTCCATTTGCCATCTTCTTTTACAAGAATCGCATACCAGTTCACCGTATTATAATCATCGTCTGTACGAACGAAATAGGAAAACTTCAAATAAACCATTTCTGTTCCGTCAATCGTTTTATACTGAAACTTATTTTCATCTTCTATGCTGTAATTAATAATCTTGCGTTTTTTCGGAGGATATTTTTTCTTCTCTGCCGAAATCTCACTTTCCATCTTATCCTGTGAATTTTTTTTCTGAAGACTTTCACAGTAAAGCACACGGAGTTTTCCAACAAGCGTTGAAAAGTCATCGTCAGATAATTTTTTATTATAAATACACTGGTTGATTCTTCCAAACAGTTTAATAACCTCTTTCGGAGTTTCCGGATATCCGGCATCCATATCTTTTGCAACCAGTTTTTCCGTCTCCGTCGTCGGTGTATGCACGGTATCCTGCAACTGCAGTTTCTTCATATACTGGTAATATACTGCCAGCACGCCAAGAACAACAAGCACAACAAGAATCAAAAAGGTAATTAAACCACGTTTTTTATTCTTTTTTTCTTTCCGGTTCATGCACACCCTCCTCTCATATCACTACTCATTTTCTTTCTTTTCAAACGTCAAATAAGCCGACTTTCTGTCCTTTCCCGGTTTTGCAGCTGGAAAAATCTTACGAACCGGCTCCATAAAATCATCCGGCCGGATTAATGATGGACTATAATGTGTGAGCCACAATTCAGAAACCTCCGCTTCTTTTGCCAACTGTGCCGCCTCCGTAAACATCATATGTCGGTTTTCTTTCGCCTTTGATACCATCTCCGGCTCACCATACATTCCTTCACAGATAAACAAATCTGCCTTTTTCGCGTGTTCGACAATTGTAGGAACCGGTCTTGTATCCGTACAATACGTAACCTTCAATCCCTTCCTTGCCGGACCAAGTACCATATCCGGTGTATAGGTTTTTCCTTCCCAATCTACCGTTTTTCCCTTTTGCAGGGAACTCCAGACTTTCATCGGTACATCATTTGCTTTCGCTTTCTCCGAATCAAATCGTCCTGCACGCTGTATAATCTGACTGTAACCATAACACGGAACCGTATGTTTAACACGAAACGCTTCCAAAATATAGCCACATATTTCAAACCGATGGAACGATTCCGTCAACTCGATATACTCAATTTCAAATGGAAGTCCGGGCGCCACAACAAGCAGTGACTCCACCACTTTTTTCATCCCTTTTGGTCCGATTATCGTCAAACGCTCGGTCCGCTCCGCATTTCCCATCGAAAGCAAAAGTCCCGGAAGACCGCTTACATGGTCACCGTGAACGTGCGTAAGGCAAATCGTGTCAATGGCATGCATACTAAAACCCTTTTCCCGAATACTCACTTGGGTTCCCTCACCGCAATCAATCAAAAGACTGCTGCCATTAAACCTTGTCATAAGCGCCGTCAGCGCTCTTCTTGGCAGCGGCATCATGCCACTGGTACCTAAAAGGCATACATCCAGCATGGTAAAATCCTCCATTTCTCCCATTCTTCCCTATTTTATCATACTTGCCCTATATTTTCAAATTAAATCTTCTCCGAGCACTTCAATCTTCTCCGTTTTTTTCACAGGTATTACAAACTGATCAATCATTTTCTCGTAACATGACTCACAAATAGCAAATTCGTGAACTTCCAAATCCCGTTTTGAAAAATATCCCCACTCTTTTCTCACCCAAAGCGCCTCTTTTTCAATCTGTCGGCCACATGCATTACACTGGCAAATCCTCTTTAGCAAAGCAGTTGCCCCCTTTCCACATGATAGCAACATTATAACAGAGGGGCTTCTCAGCTTCTAGTTGTAATATTTTCCTTTTCCATGCGTTCTCTCTCCGCCTGCGATAAACGAAGATACATTGGAGCAAACTCCGCTGCCTTCATCTGTCTGCCCTGCTCATAATATTTCTTTCCAAGTGCTGTAACAGAAGACGCTCTCTGATACCGCACGCTGTCTGCGCAAAAACGATACAAAAGTCCCTCGCACTGTTTGATTTTCTCCTGAAATACCGGAACGCCATCTCCCAAAAAGATGACTTCCCGTTTCGTTTCTTTTGCTTTCTGTAAAACCACTTCAATCGGTGCCGCATCCGGTTTCTCAATTTCTACCGGCACTTCTTTCGACACATCATAGATGCCATAATACGCCTGCTGCCTTCTTGCATCCATAATTGGGCAGACCAGCGCCTCCGCACCCGCAAGATTGTAAGCAAGCCCTTCCAATGTCGGCACTGCTATAAGAGGAATCGAAAGTGCTCCTCCCAATCCTTTTGCAGTTGCTGCTCCGATACGAAGCCCGGTAAAAGAACCGGGTCCGCTTGCAATCCCAATCGCATCCAGTTCTTTTACAGAGACATCCGCCATCTCTAACATATCGTGAATCATCGGAAGCAATGTCTGGGAATGTGTTTTCTTATTATGAATGGTATACTCTCCAACCAATTTATCATCCGACTGTAATGCCACGCTTGCCACCAGTCCGGAACTGTCTATTCCTAATATATTCATCATTTTCACCTCATCTCGTCTAATGTTATCTCTCGAAAATCAAATCCTTTTTCCAAATCTTTTGCAATCGTTACCTGATGGCAGTCATCCGGCAGAATATCTCTTATCTGCGACGCCCACTCAATCAGGCACACACCGTCCCCGTAAAAATAACCTTCACAGTCTAATTCATACATTTCTTCCACATCCGCAATCCGGTACACATCAAAATGATATAACGGAAGCCGGCCTTCATGATACTCCTGAACAATGGTAAAGGTCGGGCTTGTAACCGGCTCCGTGATTCCCAGTCCATGGGCAAATCCTTTGGCAAATACAGTCTTGCCAACACCTAAATCTCCCTCCAGCAAATAAATATCACCGGGAGATGCCTGTCTCGCAATTTCTTCCGCCACCGCAAAAGTTTCTTTCTCACTATTGCTCTGCCAAATCATTTCTTCGTCTTCTCCTTTACAAATGCCACCAGTTCATCAAATTTTTCCTCACAGGAATTTCTGGTAATAATTGTCGCATATATTGCTGACGTAAATAAATACATTTCATTTTTCCGATACACCACCTTGCGCAAATCACTCCACTTGCAGGAGGACGAAGCCTCACCCTGGGTCACAGAAATTCCTTCCTCATCAATATGGCAGAACAGAGGAATCTGCATTTCTTCCTGTGCCATCTGGCGTCTTCCTTTTTTCGCAAGAGTAAGCGGCTGAACAATCAAAAACAAAACCGCAATCACAATCCAGACCACACGCTGGTTTGCATTCCACATATTCCATTTTATAAATACTGCTGCCAAAGAAGCAATTCCTAGAAGTATACCAAATAACCCGGTTGCTTTCGTATAATTATAATGAAGTAGAAAACGACTCATCGTTTTCCCATCCAGTTTTAATTCAAAATCCATCGACATCTTTCGTTCTCCTTTCCGAATGGCATCGTAATTTCAGTATAACAAATGCCCTCTGCATTGACAAGCCTTAGGTTTTTTAATACACTATTATATAATAAAACAACTATTCAGGACTTCATGTAAAAAATCAATGGAGCGTCGTGCCTGCACGTAAGAAACATTGATTTTGCTACATGAGGTCCGAATAGGACTCCCCCGCCCGCATATGAGCATTTTTAGCCTTGTCAAAGGCGAAAAAGAACACGAAGTGTTCAAAATGCGAATATACGGGCAGGGGAGTCCTGAATAGTTGAAAACAACCCACAGGGAGGAACATCATATGTTTGGTTCATTCATTGGAAACGTCGCCGGCATTTCCTACTTTCTTGCATTTCAGATTTTAGGAATTCTTTTGGCGCTGTATTTATTCCAGAAAGAAAAAACGGGAACAACGCTTTTATTCGGCAGCGTATTCGGCAGTTTTGCCCTTCACTGGCTGCCTACCACTTACGCCTTTTTCTTTCAATTTTCCGTAAAAGCACATTTATTTGCTTTTATTACTTTTGTCGCGATTATCTGGGCTGTGTTAGCTTTTGGCAAAGAACACACGCTATTTAAAGGACGATTTAAAAAGCCGGATATTGTTGCACTTTTCCGCGAAAATCCTGCTTTATTTCTCTTGCTTCCTTTATTTATTTATACCTGCTATGTACTTTTGCATGCTACCATTCCATACATCAATGGAAGTCTGCACAGCGGGCAGAGCACATACGGCGATATGAATATGCACTTAGGTTTTATTACAAGTATTGCCAAGCAAAAAACTTTCCCGCCGGAATACTCCATTCTGCCGGGCACAAAACTCGCCTACCCATTTTTATCCGACAGTATTTCCTCAAGTGTTTACATCTGGGGAACTTCTTTGCGGACAGCCTATCTTCTGCCGATGTTTTTTGCCTTGATTCAGGTCTTTTCCGGCGTCTATCTTTTGGCAAAAAAAATCATGCAGTACTTTGGTGGCAGCATCCGCGGAAAAAGTTTTCTTGCTATCGCTCTTTTCTTTTTCAATGGCGGTTTAGGCTTTTACTACTTCATGAATAAGGGGCTGTTTAGCGAAAACTTTACCCGTATTTTCACTGCCTTTTACGAGACACCAACGAACTATGTACAGGCAAATATTCAATGGCACAATATCATCTGCGATATGCTGATTCCACAGCGTGCTACCTTATTCGGATGGGCAATGCTGTTTCCGATTCTCATCCTGCTCTACCGCGCAGTAGAAGAAAAAAGCACCTTATACTTTGCAGCTGCCGGTGTGCTCGCCGGAGGACTTCCACTGATTCATACACACTCGTTCCTTGCTCTTGGCGTTATGTGTGCCGGCTTTGTCATTCTTACCATGCGCAAAAATGCAAAGGAAACAAAAGAATTCACCATCCCGGTCTGGGGACGTTTTCTTTTAACTGCCGCATCCTTATTTGCACTTACTTATATCAGTCTGCGTCAGAAATCCGATACACCGATTGAGGCAAATACTCTGCTTATTATCGGCGTCTTGATTGCAGCAGTTTTAGTTCTTGGTATGCTTGCCTCTTTGATTACTTCATGGGAAAAGCAAACCGCAATCCACTGGGGCATGTTTCTGGGAATCGTATTGGTAATTGCTTTTACGATTTTATTTACCTTTACTTTCAAACAAGCTTCCGGCGATAATTTCGTCCGTGGATTTTTCAACTGGAACAACTCAAATGTAGAAACAATGGATAATTACATCGTCTTCTACCTAAAGAATCTCGGAGTTATGTTTATTCTCCCGGTTCTTTCACTCATTTTTGGCACAAAAAAACAGCGCCGGATTATGATGCCGGCTCTGTTCCTTTGGTTGATTTCAGAGTTTGTTTTGTTCCAGCCAAACCCTTATGACAACAATAAATTAATGTTAGTATCCTATTTCTTCTTCTGTGTGGCAAGTGCTGATTTTGTATGGGACACTGCCGTGAATTTCTGTGAATTTACCAAAAAGAGAATTCACATCCTGCGTCCGGTTCTGGTAACCATCGTTGCCATCCTAGGCACACTTGCCGCTGCCTTAACAATGGGAAGGGAAGCCGTTGCCGACTATGAGCTTTACAGTGCCGACTATGTTTCCCTCTGCAAATGGGTAGAAAAAAATACGGAACCATCGGATATCTTTTTAACCGCAAACAATCACAACAATGCAATCGCCTCACTGACCGGCCGAAACATTGTATGTGGCTCCGGAAGCTTTTTATACTTCCACGGTCTTGACTATGCCGCACAGGAAGCCGATGTAAAAACGATGTACGAAAATCCGGAAGCCCGCGACAGTCTGCTTGAAAAATACAACGTTACATATATCGTAATTGGTCCTTGGGAAAATGGAAGCTATTCCATCCCTGATATTAATGCATTTGCCGAAAACTACGACTGCGTCTACAACAAAAACGGAATTTTAGTATTTGAAGTGTAACATCACTTATTCGCAGGAACATACTTGATAACACCTGAATCGTAAGTTGTTTCACTTTCGATCTGACTTTCGTTTGTTCTGCGTACTAACAAATACAATTCCTGATTAGCACCAACCAAAACATCATAAATTACATCATCTGCCAAACTGTCAAAATTGCCATCTGCGCTGAGACGGGTGGCAGATGTTTTTTGTCCAAAATCACTAAACCGATAAAGTCCTGACAAATTAAAAGCATACATCTGCCAGTTCGTTGTATCGCTGTCAAAATACCACTCATATTTTTTATTATCTTCCGAGATATCGTCTCCAAATTCGGAAGTACGCGATAAAGTCTGTGAATCCAATACGCCAAATTTTTTCTTTGACATGGAATAATACACAATCTCATTTTCTCCATATCCTACTCTTTTCGAAAATGCGCCATCCGAAACAGATTCACAGAGATTTGTTCTCGTTCCGCTCACAGAGTCAAACCACATGGCACTTGACGAATTAAACACAAGCATCGGTGTTCCGTCTTCTGTTACATGAAATTCTGTTACATCGTATTCCTTTGCATAATCTGTTTCACTGCCATTTTCTTCTACCTTAGTCTGCAATTTTGTCTTTTGCACCGCATTTGAATTTTCATCAATGGCAAGGAGATAGTATTCACTCGCACCACTTTGTTTTTCAAAAGGATTTGCATTTTCATCATACAATTTAACCTGCATAAGGGCATAGAGATTTCCATCATCTCCCCGTGAAATATAGGGAAGGTCCACAGAATCCACAGAGCCCTCCATTGTTTTTTTCACAAGTTTCGTAAGCGCCTTACGACCATATTGTTTCGTCTGCCAGTCGCCCGCCGAATTTAACGTATACTCATAAATCGAGCAGCCCGTATCGTCCTCGTCATCCGATCCTACCGCATACTGATAAAGCGCCGGCTCTCCCTCTGCATTTGTCTGTAAATCAGTAACCTGAATTTCATCTTCATCCAATAACTCATCCGGTACACTGTAAAAATCCTGTTCAACATACTTATTTCCCTGTGATGGTTTTTCCGTCGGCTCACTCGTTTTGGAACCGCCGCTGCCACACCCAGTCACAAGCATAGCCCCTACACACAGCATCACTAACAGTCGTTTCATCTCATCCTTCTCCTTTACAATATCATTGACAGCTGAATCCGCTTCTTCTGCATATCCACCTGTAATACTTTAACATCTACTACATCTCCAACAGAAACAACATCCAGCGGATGTTTAACAAATTTTTTATCCGTCAGTTTAGAAATGTGAACAAGTCCGTCCTGATGCACACCAATGTCTACAAAGGCTCCAAAGTCAATAACATTACGCACGGTTCCTTTCAAAATCATGCCCTCTTTTAAATCTTTCATTTCTAATACGTCACTGCGCAAAATCGGTTTCGGCATCTCATCACGCGGGTCGCGTCCGGGCTTCTCCAATTCGCGGATAATATCTTTCAACGTAATCTCGCCAATGCCAACCTGCTCTGCCAGTTTTTTTGTATCTTTTGCCATCAATGACAAACCGGTAAGCCCGTCGGCTATATCCTCTAACTGGTATCCAAGCATTTCCAGTAACTTTGTTGCTGCCTCATAAGATTCCGGGTGCACACTCGTTGCATCCAGCGGATTTTTGCCACCGGTAATGCGCAAAAATCCAGCACATTGTTCATAAGCTTTCGGTCCCAATTTAGCTACTTTTAAAAGTTCTCTGCGGCTCTTAAACCGGCCATTTTCCTCACGGTAAGTTACAATGTTTTTAGCAATTGCTTTGGATACACCGGATACATATTCAAGCAATGACGCCGATGCCGTATTCAAATCAACACCAACATTATTTACGCAGTCTTCTACAACATTTCCCAGTGCCTCACTCAATTTTTTCTGGTTCATATCGTGCTGATACTGCCCAACTCCGATACTCTTCGGGTCAATTTTTACAAGTTCTGCCAGCGGGTCCTGCAGTCGTCTTGCAATCGAAACAGCACTTCTCTGCCCCACGTCAAAATTCGGAAATTCCTCTGTTGCCAGCTTGCTCGCTGAATAAACCGACGCTCCTGCCTCATTGGTAATAATGTATTGAACCGGACGATTCAATTCCTTTAACATATCTACAATAACAAGCTCGGATTCTCTGGACGCCGTTCCATTTCCAACCGAAATCAGGCTGATGTTATACTTTTCAATCATGGCCTTTACAATACGTTTGGTCTCTGCCACTTTATTCTGCGGCTCCGTTGGAAATACCACTATGGTGTCAAGCACCTTTCCCGTCTCATCCACGCCTGCGCCCATCTTCCAGCCGGTACGAAATGCCGGATCCCAGCCAAGTACCACTTTGCCGGCAATTGGCGGCTGCATCAAAAGCTGCTCCAAGTTTTTACCAAACACACGAATCGCCCCATCTTCTGCCGTCTCCGTTAACTCATTCCGGATTTCTCTTTCGATTGCCGGCGCAATCAAACGCTTATAACTGTCCGCAATCATCTCTTCCAGATACGGTGTTGTATATTCATTTTCTTTCACAATTACTTTTTTACGCAAATACCGCAGAATATCATCCTCAGGCGCCTCAATTTTTACGGTCAGAATTTTTTCTTTCTCACCGCGGTTAATTGCGAGGGTCTGATATCCGGACACCTTGGAAAGCACCGTAGAAAAATCATAATAATTTTCGTAAACCGTTTTCTCTTCTGCATTTTTTGCCGTAGAAACCAATGAGCCTTTCTGCATCGTTGTCTTACGAATTGCAGTTCTGTAATCGGCTTCGTCCGCAATTGCCTCCGCCAAAATATCCAGTGCTCCGGAAATTGCCTGCTCCACTGTCGTAACTTCTTTTTCCTCATCCAGATACTGCTTTGCTTCTTCTTCCACGGAATGGTCTAACATCTGCAAAAGAATCTGATTTGCCAGTCCTTCCAACCCTTTTTCTTTTGCAATCGTAGCACGTGTGCGTCGTTTCGGACGATACGGACGGTACAAATCTTCCAAAAGCACCTGGGTCTGTGCCGCCAGAATCTGCTGCTTGAGTTCTTCGGTTAATTTCCCCTGCTCCTCAATGCTGGCAAGTACGGTCTCTTTTCTTTCTTCCAAATTACGCAAGTACGTTAATCTCTCATCCAGATTACGCAGCTGCTCATCATTTAACGAACCATGTTTTTCTTTCCGGTATCGGGCAATAAACGGAATTGTACAGCCTTCGTCAATCAATTCCATCACTGCTTCAACCTGCCATACTTTAATTTTCAGTTCTTCTGCTATTTGTTTTGCAATATTCATTTCTCTGCTCCTAATATAATCCTTTTTTACTTGGGCTAAAACCTAACGACATTCTAACATTTTCGGGAAAGAATTTCAATTAGGGGTTTTGGCAGGGATGTGCGAAGTGTTCGTTGGCACTTTTTTGTTTTCCGTAATTCCGTAGAAAGGCTTTGCGGCTTGTGG
>ENA-OOVX01000452-OOVX01000452.1-human-gut-metagenome-genome-assembly--contig:-NODE-452-length-11337-cov-1.557437_pt1 | contig 11337 bp, 8 predicted proteins | sample MGYA00241401_ERZ501309 | MGnify/ENA primary metagenome ERZ501309 (study PRJEB25962, sample SAMEA2042282) | human gut metagenome | biome: human gut; feature: human-associated habitat; material: faeces... | reverse complement strand
AAGTACTGTAAATGGAGTACTGGGTGAAGCGGTAGGTCAGATGTATGTGGAGAAATATTTTCCGGCAGCCGCAAAAGAACGTATGGTGCAGTTGGTAAAGAATCTGCAGACCGCATTGGGAGAACGTATTCGGAATTTGGAATGGATGGGTGACAGCACAAAGATTAAAGCTATTGAGAAGTTGAATTCTTTTTATGTAAAGGTTGGCTATCCTGATAAGTGGAGGGATTATACCGGTTTGAATATTGAAAAAGATTCTTATTGGGCCAATGTGAAGCGTGCTACAGAATTCGAACTGGATTATATGTTATCCAAGGCAGGAAAGCCGGTTGACAGAGATGAATGGGGAATGACTCCGCAGACTGTCAATGCATATTATAATCCGACCACGAATGAGATTTGTTTTCCGGCGGGTATTCTTCAATATCCGTTTTTTGATATGAATGCTGATGATGCATTTAATTATGGAGCTATTGGCGTGGTTATCGGTCATGAAATGACTCATGGATTCGATGATCAGGGACGTCAGTTTGATAAGGATGGTAATTTGAAAGATTGGTGGACAGCCGAAGATGCCAAACGTTTTGAAGAACGTGCTCAGGTAATGGTGAATTTCTTTGATAGCATCCAGGTTTTGCCGGGACTCAATGCCAACGGTTCTTTGACTTTAGGTGAGAATATAGCCGATCATGGTGGTTTGCAGGTTTCTTTCCAGGCGTTCAAGAATGCGACAAAAGATGCTCCCCTGCTGGTAAAAGACGGATTTACTCCGGAACAGCGCTTCTTCTTGTCATACGCCGGAGTGTGGGCTGGCAATATCCGCGACGAGCAGATTCGTTTGCAAACCAAGTCTGATCCACATTCATTGGGCAGATGGCGTGTGAACGGAGCACTCCCTCAAATAGGTGCATGGTATGATGCTTTTGGCATTAAAGAGGGGGATCCTATGTATTTGGCTCCTGAAAAACGTGTTTCTATTTGGTAAGCTTTGTATGTAAAAGATAATAAGAAAGCATGGTAATTGCTGAGAATTCGGCATTTACCATGCTTTCTTTTTGGAATTTACATGATAAACACCTATTTTTGTGCCCGATGAAACGGAGACGATACATAGCATGGGTATTGATGTTGGTCAGCATTATCATGTTGACAGCATCTGTTCTGCCTCATCATCATCACCGGGAAATTCTTTGTTTGCAGCATGATATGACTTTGTGCGGCTGTCAATGTTCCGTGCAGCATCAGCAGCATAATAATAGTTCTGATGAGAATCATACATGTAATGCCGGATGTGTGACCAAGTTTAAAAGTGTAACTCCGGATCGGGCCCAAGACAGTGTTTCTCCTGATTATTCGTTTTGTTTGCTGTTATATACGGTGACGGATGTATTGGCGCTTTCATTGCGGTTGACAGAACACAACACATTACCTTATAATTACTATTTAGAAAAACTGCATTCTACGTGTCTTCCCCACGTAAAGGGGTTGCGTGCTCCTCCTTGCGATGTTCTTGCTTAACAGATAGAAAGTTTATCTTTTTATCCGCAACTTTGTTGCATTTTCTTTACACTAATTTTGCATTTAATAAAAAGTAAGAACAAATAATATCATCATGAAGAAACTTATCTTTATGGGAGTCTTAGGCTTGTTCCTCTTAGGCTCTTGCAACAGTAAATCGGGTCATAATCACGAAGGGCATGACCATGAAAAAGAAAACCACGACCATGAGAATGAAGGTCACGAAGGGCATAATCATGAAGCGGAAGCTTCTGCAGCCGGACATTCCGATGAGATAATTCTGGCTCCAGAAAAAGCAAAAGCAGCCGGGGTAGAATCGGAAATAATCCGGCCTGAATCATTCCGTCAGGTGATAACGACCAGCGGTCAGGTGCAGGCAGCACAAGGCGATGAAAGCGTAGTAGTCGCCAATTTAGCCGGGGTGGTTTCTTTCCGCCATCCGGTAACGGACGGTATGAGTGTGAGCAAGGGGGCTCCCATTCTGAATATCTCTGCTGAGAATATGCCGGATGGAGACCCTGTAAAACGTACCCGTATCGCATATGAAACCGCCAAAAAAGAATATGAACGTGCCGCCAAGTTGGTAAAAAGTCAGATAATATCGCAGAAAGATTTCAATGCCATTAAGGAGAGTTATGAAAATGCATTATTGGCATACGAGGCTATTTCAAAGAACCAGACCAAGACAGGTGTGTCCGTCACAGCTCCTTTAGGTGGTTATATCAAGAATTGTCTGGTGCAGGAAGGTGACTATGTGTCGGTAGGCCAGCCTTTGGTGAGTATCACTCAGAACCGTCGTCTGTTCCTTCGTGCAGATGTTTCCGAGAAATATTATGGTTATCTGCATAGCATCCAGTCGGCAAACTTCAAGACTCCATACGATAATAAGGTATATGAGCTGGGTGAGTTGAAAGGGCGTCTGCTTTCTTATGGTAAAGCATCCGGTGGTACTTCTTTTTATGTGCCTGTAACTTTCGAATTTGATAATCGGGGAGATGTGATTCCCGGTTCGTATGTGGAGGTGTATCTGCTCTCGTCGGAAATGCCCGATGTGCTGGCCTTGCCTGTTACGGCACTGACCGAAGAACAAGGTTTGTACTTTGTTTATCTGCAACTGGATGAGGAAGGATATAAGAAACAGGAGGTAACTTTGGGAGCGAGCAACGGAAAGAAAGTGCAGATTCTGACCGGTTTGAAAGCCGGTGACCGTGTGGTAACAAAGGGAGCTTATCAGGTGAAATTAGCGTCGGCTAGCAATGCGATTCCGGCTCATAGTCATGAACATTAATCAGCCGTCCTATGCTAAATAAGATTATACATTTTTCCCTTCAGAACCGTATATTGGTTCTGGTGGCGTCGGTTTTGCTGCTTATCGGCGGTACTTACACGGCTTTTCATACGGAAGTCGATGTGTTCCCCGATTTGAATGCGCCGACTGTAGTGATTATGACCGAAGCGAATGGTATGGCCGCCGAAGACGTGGAACAATTGGTAACCTTTCCTGTAGAAACTGCCGTGAACGGTGCGACCCATGTGCGCCGGGTGCGTTCATCTTCCACCAATGGCTTTTCCGTTGTGTGGGTGGAATTTGAATGGGATACCGATATCTATCTGGCCCGTCAGATTGTCAGTGAGAAATTGTCCTTGGTCAGCGAGGAGCTGCCCGAGAATGTAGGTAAACCTACCATGGGACCTCAGTCTTCTATTTTAGGTGAGTTGCTGATTATCGGTCTGACTTCGGATACTACTTCCATGCTCGATCTCCGTACACTGGCAGACTGGACTATCCGTCCGCGCCTGCTCTCTACGGGAGGTGTGGCACAGGTTGCCGTGCTGGGAGGTGATATCAAGGAATATCAGGTGTTGCTTGACCCTGCCCGCATGAAACATTACAATGTTACGTTGGCAGAGGTGATGAACGTTACCCGTAACATGAATCAGAATGCCAATGGCGGAGTGATTTATGAATATGGAAACGAATATATTGTTCGCGGGGTGCTTTCCAGTCATGATGTGGATCAGTTGTCACGTTCCGTCATCAAGACGGTGGAAGGGGTGCCCGTTACATTGGAGGATATTGCCGATGTGAAGATTGGTTCGCAGGAACCCAAACTGGGTACTGCTTCGGAGAGAGGAAAACCTGCCGTACTGCTGACCGTTACCAAACAACCCAAGACCGGGACTATTGAACTGACAGAGCAGTTGGAAGCCGCATTGAAGGATTTGCAGAAGAATCTTCCGGCTGATGTACACGTTTCTACAGATATTTTCCGTCAGAGCCGTTTTATTGAAAGCTCTATCGGTAATGTGAAGGATTCGTTGTATGAAGGTGCTGTTTTTGTGGTGATTGTTCTCTTCCTGTTCCTTGCCAATGTACGTACCACGGTTATTTCATTGGTAACCCTTCCGTTGTCATTGATTGTTTCTATATTGACTCTTCACTATATGGGACTCACCATCAATACCATGAGTTTGGGTGGTATGGCCATTGCCATTGGTTCGTTGGTGGATGATGCCATTGTGGATGTGGAAAATGTATGGAAGCACTTGCGTGAGAATCGCTTGTTGCCCGAAGGGGAACGTAAGAGCGTGATTGAAGTCGTGTTCAATGCTTCGAAGGAAGTGCGTATGCCTATCTTGAACTCTACCTTGATTATTGTAGTCAGCTTTGTTCCTTTGTTTTTCCTGACAGGAATGGAAGGGCGTATGCTGGTTCCGTTGGGCATTGCCTTTATTGTGGCGTTGTTTGCTTCTACGGTAGTGGCTTTGACACTGACTCCGGTACTGTGCAGCTATCTGTTAGGTAATAATAAAAGCAAAGGATTGCCCAAAGAGGCATTTGTGGCCGTATGGATGAAAAAGCATTACCGCAATGCCTTGTTATGGTCCTTGAATCATAAATCCGCAGTATTGGGTTTTACGGGTGGACTGTTTGCGGTGGCATTGGTTATGTTTTTTACATTAGGACGCAGTTTCCTGCCATCTTTCAATGAAGGTTCGTTCACCATTAATATCAGTTCATTGCCGGGAATTTCTTTGGCAGAATCGGATAAAATGGGACACCGTGCAGAAGAGTTGCTGATGTCTATTCCCGAAATACAGACTGTAGCCCGTAAAACGGGACGTGCCGAACTGGATGAGCATGCATTAGGGGTTAACGTGAGTGAAATTGAGGCCCCGTTTGAATTGAAAGACCGTTCCCGCCAGGAACTGGTAGCCGATGTGCGTGCCAAGTTATCTACCATTACCGGTGCGAATATCGAAATAGGCCAACCTATCAGCCACCGTATCGATGCCATGCTTTCGGGTACCAAGGCCAACATTGCCATCAAACTGTTTGGTAATGATTTGAACAAGATGTTTGCCATCGGTAATCAGATAAAGGATGCCATCAGCAGTGTGGAGGGTATTGCCGACTTGAATGTGGAACAACAAATCGAACGTCCGCAGCTCAAGATTGTTCCCAAACGCGAGATGCTTGCCAAATTCGGTATTTCTTTACCGGAGTTTGCCGAGTTTGTATCAGTGAACATGGCGGGTGAAGTTGTTTCACAGGTATATGAAGAAGGCAAAGCGTTTAATCTTATTGTCCGTACCAAGGATGAGGTGCGTGATGAGATGGAGAAGGTGCGCAACCTGATGATTGATACCGGTGACGGTCAGAAAATCCCTGTCAACTATGTAGCCGATGTGGTTTCTGCCATGGGACCGAATACCATCAGCCGTGAGAACGTGAAGCGTAAGATTGTGATTTCGGCCAATACCAGCGGTCGTGATTTGCGCAGCGTGGTGAATGATATACAGGAACGGATTGATGCGCAAATCAAGCTTCCCGAAGGATATCATGTGGAATATGGCGGTCAGTTTGAAAGCGAGCAGGCGGCCAGCCGTACGCTGATGCTCACTTCGTTTATGAGTATCGTGGTTATCTTCCTGTTGCTTTATACCCAGTTTAAGAATGCAGCCCAAAGTGGAGTCATTTTGTTGAATTTGCCTTTGGCGTTGATTGGTGGGGTATTTGCATTGATGATAACAACGGGTGAGATAAGCATTCCGGCTATTATCGGCTTTATCTCGTTGTTTGGCATTGCTACCCGTAATGGTATGTTGTTGATAAGTCATTACAATATGTTGCGCGAAGAAGGTATGGATTTGAAAGAAAGCATTCTTCACGGTTCGTTAGACCGTTTGAACCCTATCCTGATGACTGCGTTGTCTTCCGCGCTGGCTTTGATACCTTTGGCATTCCGTGGCGATTTGCCGGGTAATGAAATACAAAGCCCGATGGCGAAAGTTATTCTTGGAGGTCTTTTGACATCGACTTTCCTGAACGCTTTCATTATTCCGATTGTTTATGAACTGATGAACCGAAAGAAGAAATAATAGAAATAATATGAAACGAATCTTAGTTATAATAGCCCTCTGCTCTCCCTTGCTGATGCAGGCCCAGAGTATTGAGCACATTTTGAAAAGCATCGAGCAGAACAATAAAGAGCTCAAGGCACAGAAACATGCCGCCGATGCGACCAAGATGGAAAACCGGACAAACAACAACTTGCCTGATCCTACGGTGAGCTACAGCTCTTTTTACAGTAATGGTGCCGAAGGTGGTCACGGTACGGAATTCGTTGCTTCGCAAGGTTTTGATTTTCCTACTCAGTATATTGCCCGCAACCGGCAGGCTACTTTGCAGAACGAAGCGGTGGACAAGCAACAACAGGCTGCCCGCCGGGATATTCTGCTGAATGCGAAGAATCTCTGTCTGGACCTTATTCTGTTGAATCAGGAAAAGACATTGATGGATATCCGTATGAAAAATGCGGATGAATTACAGGCACTTTACGAGAAACGTCTGACTGCCGGTGATGCGAATATACTGGAAGTCAACAAAATCAAGATGGAGCGTATGAACGTGCAGACGGAAGTTGCCCAAAACAGCGCAGCCCACCGCACTGCCTTGCAATCTCTGCTTGCCATGAACGGCAACATGCCTTTAGAATTTGCTGAAACCACATACCCTGCCATACAGGAAATCAATGATTACAATGTCATGCGGGATGAAGTGATGGCATCAGACCTTGACTTGCAGGCCGCCGTCGCCACTGCCCGTGCCGCCGAGAAGCAGGTTTCGGTAGACCGTCAAGGATGGTTGCCGAAACTGGAAGCCGGTTTTCGCCGTAACACGGATGATGCGGTTTCGATGAATGGTTTTGTGGTAGGGGGCTCCTTGCCTTTGTTTCAGAATCGTAAAAAGGTAAAGATAGCCAAGGCACAGGCTATCAGCGCACAATTGATGCAAGAAAATGCTAAAGATCAGGTTGAAGCTTCTCTGATGTCTCTCTTCAATGAGATGCAGCAGTTGAAGGATGCCATGAATGCGTATGATGTCCCTTTGATGTACCGTTCGCTGGATTTATTGAAGCAGGCATTGACCGAAGGACAAATTTCATTGATTGAATATTTTGTGGAAACGGAAAGTATTTATAAGAATCTTCAGGCGTATATGCAGATTGAGAATCAATACCAGAAGGTGATGGCGAATATCTATAAGAACAACCTGTAGGATGTTAATATCCGCTGAGATATAGTAGTGTAGGGGGGATGTTATAGTTGACATCGCCCCTAAAACTTATCTTGTCGGTTCAGTAAGTAAAATATAAAAAATGAATAGGAAATGAATTTAGAAGAGGTATTGAACTTCCGCCGGTCTGTGCGGAGGTATGATAAAAATAAACCGATAGACCCGGAAAAGGTGAAACATTGTCTTGAACTGGCTACGCTGGCTCCCAATAGTTCCAATATGCAATTGTGGGAATTTTATCAAATAACGAATCCCGGACTGATGGCGAAAGTTTCAGAAGCTTGTTTAGGGCAGTCGGCTGCTTCTACGGCTTCGGAAATTGTTGTTTTTGTTACTCGTCAGGATTTGTATAAAAAGCGTGCTAAATTTGTGCTTGACTTTGAAGAAGGAAATATCAGGCGTAATAGTCCGAAAGAGCGTCAGGAAAAACGTATTAGGGACAGGAAGCTGTATTATGGTAAACTGATGCCTTTCATTTATGCAAGGTTTTTCGGGCTTCTAGGGCTTTTCAGGGTGATATTGGCGAGAACCATCAGCCTGTTCCGCCCTATGATGCTGGAAGTTTCGGAATGCGATATGCGTGTGACGGTAAATAAATCCTGTGCCCTTGCTGCCCAAACCTTTATGATTGCCATGGCAAACGAAGGCTATGACACTTGTCCGCTGGAAGGTTTTGACAGCAGGCGGATGAAGAAACTATTGAAGCTGCCCCATGGGGCAGGCATCAATATGGTTATACCTTGCGGCATACGGGATGGGAACAAAGGCATTTGGGGAGAACGGGGCAGGGTTCCTTTCGATGAAATCTATCATAGGATATAAGAGAACAGGGTATTCCTAGCGGGTGATGAAGGTGTATTCCCTTAGATATTCCATCAGCATGCCGAATCGCTCTTCCTGAGTGTGCTTGGAAGAAGACGTCTTGAAACCGTATGTGGGGTCTGCGTGTTCCAGTTCCTTTTCACCCTTTCTGTATACTTCTTTGACAAAATGGCGTGTCGGATTGAATTTGACACTGTCGAAGTGCTTTGGCCGGAAATTATAAGAATGCCGGTTACATCCTTTTTTTGATTCTCGATAAAATCCGGAAACGGTTGTTGTTCGGACGGCATAAAAAATGTGCCTGAAGAATTGGGCTGCCTTTTATGACAGAGTGACTTCCGACACATTTTTTCTTGTTTATTTCTATTTTTTTCTTTTTCTTGAAAGTAGCAATATCGACAACTGCCACGTATTTGCCGGTACCATCATTGTTATAATTTGACAGATTTACATAGAGTTTTCCATTTGCAGAAGTCAATGCTTCCGGATGATCTCCTATTTCTATCTTTCCGGTGATGGAGAGGTTCGTGGTGTCCAAGCGTGATACCGTGCCATCGTATGAGGTGAAATAAACATTTCCTCCGGTAGCTGTCATATATCGTGGTTGGATAGACTTCTCACTTTCGTCTTTTAAGTTCAACGTTTTTATACGAGCGAAATCTTTTCTGTCCACCACTTCAATCTTGGCTGAACTGGAACAAGTGATATATATTTTTGTACCATATATACACAAGTCCTGTGCATCACCGATACCTGCTCCGTTGGCAGCTGCAAACAAATCTGCACTAATTGTCTTCAGATCTCTGTCATACCATTGTATAGTACCATTATTCTCTCCCCAGTTTCCTGTATTAATAACATATGCTCCATTAACAGGTGCTATCGGTCCTTTCGGAATTGTCGGTTCGTCATCATCACTACATGCTGCGAAGTTAACACTCATAATTACGGCTACGATAGCCATTCCAATAAATCTTAATGTTCTCATTTTAATTAATAAATTAAGTTAGTAATATAGTTTATAAATATTTATCCACTCCATTTGTACAGCGTACCGTCTTCCGTTCATCCAGCATTCTCATGTACTGCAAGTTCTTTGTCTTATTGTACATGAACTTATCCTCATGCCAAAGGTGGTAAACAATACCTGCGAACTTCAAATACCGTTTCCGGCAACCACTGTTCAGCAGACGCTTGCCCAAATCAATATCCTCACTTCCCCAACCCTCATAGAATTCATCATAACCGTTTACCTTGATAAAATCCTCACGGAAGAAGGACATGTTACAGCCCAATGCAGCCGAACGCTTTCTACGGTATCTCGGAGCCAAGAAGCGAGCCAGCCATATACAATGGATTGCATTCTCCGGCTTGCTTTCAATTCCTTTCGTCCAGACATGAATCGGGCGTACCATACCGGACTTACATATTTCCTCTGTCAGCTCTTTGCCCAAGTTTACCCTTCCACCTTTCACGTAAATGCCACGGCCAGCTTCACGGAGATGGTCGGCTATCAGCTTTGGATGCAGGAACACATCACCGTCTATCTCTATGATATAGTTTCCCGTACTACGGGCTACACACTTGTTGCGCATCATAGCCAATCGGAAACCTTTATCCTCATGCCACACATGTATGATTGGAAACGGTGCCTGCTCTTGCAGCCTTGCTATCAACGAGGCGGTCTCTTCCGTAGAGCCATCGTCTCCTATAATGACCTCATCGGGCAGGACTGTCTGCTTGAACAAGCTGAGTAAACATACTTGCAGAGCATCGCAACGGTTGTAAGTAGAGACTATTACGGAAATCTTCCCCAAGTCCTTTCTATTCATTACTACCAGATTTAAATAAGTTAATCAGATTAATTATTACCACTCTATACACTCTTGCCTTCTTTTATATGGATATATGGATGAAGTGGCTTGAATAAGTGCACAGAGTACACAGCATAAAGCTGCACGCAATTTGATTGATTGCCACGTTAGAAATAGAACTGTCTGTTTTGTGAATATCTGTATCGTAGCCAGTGTTCCCTTACTGACCGTTATACAATAAAGAAGCGTGGGAACATTGAATATTACTGCATTGAGGCTCTGGACTTGCCCTTACCCAATAATAAACAATAGCCCACGCCAAACGTTATATAGTCCACTTGACTAAGTGGGTATATAGCATCGACGTGAGCGTTCTTGCCTATTATCTTGGGTAATAGAATTGTCCAGATTCCAATGCAAGATAATATCTCAAACGCTCTTCGTTAACTATGTCCCTTCAGCCCTAACACATTAGGTATCTGAAATTGCTACAAAGTTACGAATTTACGTTTGATTAGCAAGAACTATTGTTTATTAATCGTTGAGGCTGACTTCTACTCAACATTTTAAGGTTAGGAGGAAATTAGCCAAGTCCTCATAAAGGTAGAATTTTAAAAATTTCCTCCCAACCAATTAATAAGACTAGGTATTGACAAAGATGTTCTTCACCCGTTGAACTGTGGAGATGCCAATTCCTTGTAACTTGGCTACATTTCTAACAGAGTAGCCCTTCTTTAACAGTTGAATTACTTCTTTGTACTCTTCCCGTTTCTTTTCTTCCGTTTTGATGCTGCCTGTCTTCCGTCCTAATTTCCCACCTTTGGCAATGTAATTACTCCTACCGCTGTTCAAACGATAGACAATGTTGCTTCTCTCAATGTTAGACATTTCCGCTAGTATGGTAATCAGAATGGAGACGATAGGATTTACTTTACCATCTGGTTGAAGTGTGTAAAGTCCCAAGTTCTGAATGTAAACGGAAACTTTGGCTTCATGTAGTACTTCTAATGAGCGAAGCACTTGTAATGTACTTCTGCCCAGTCTGGAAAGTTCAGATAGTAGCAAGTAATGAACTGAATTAGTAGTACAGTATTCCAAACAGTCCGTAAGAACTTGGCGTTCCTCATTTTTCTTTGCACCGCTTATGTGTTCTTCAAATGTGGCAACTACTTCAATGTCCCGTAAGTTGGCATACTTTCTTAAATCCTCAATTTGTCTGCTTGTGTCCTGTCTGTCACTAACAGATGAAACACGAGCATAAATCACTGCTTTTGTTCTCATTTAATTCTTTGATTAAGTTAATAACATAAGGGAATGTATTCAAACCATCTTTCCAGATTAATTTGAACACGCTCCCAATTTGAACACATGGTCAGCTACCCTTGATAAGAGCGTAGGCAATTAAGAGAGCATAGCCAACCATGATTAAAGGAAATGATAGCATAGCCACAAGCATAGTGGCGACAAATAACAATACATAGAATAACTTTTGTACCATAGTTTCAAGAATTAAGCATTTGACAATTCTGTGTATTCTCAAATACCACTAACTTAAAAACCATTGGTATTTCTCATCTCCATGTAAAGCGGCTGCAATTCCAG
>ENA-OOVX01000451-OOVX01000451.1-human-gut-metagenome-genome-assembly--contig:-NODE-451-length-11360-cov-1.811942_pt1 | contig 11360 bp, 11 predicted proteins | sample MGYA00241401_ERZ501309 | MGnify/ENA primary metagenome ERZ501309 (study PRJEB25962, sample SAMEA2042282) | human gut metagenome | biome: human gut; feature: human-associated habitat; material: faeces... | reverse complement strand
GACCGTGGCACGGAAGGCAACTACGCAACCGCACAGGTGAGATTTTGTTCATCGATTTGCGGACTTGGAACAGTAATATATACGAGAAGAAATATGTCCGTCTGACAGAAGCGGACATAGACAGAGTACGTCAAATATATTTCAATTGGCAAACCGAGAATTTTGTTGAGTATGCCGAGCCTGAATTATACTATGCTGCGCATCGTGACGAAATTCAGGGAAAGGGATATTCCCTCGTACCCTCCAGATACATTGAGTTCATTGACCGCGATACAGAAATAGACTATCAGTCTGCTCTTTCTGAAATGAGTGATAAATTTAATGCGCTGAAGAAAAGATGGGATGCAAACGAAACGGAACTCGTAAACGCTTTCAAAATTTTAGGGTATGGAAAAGAATAAGTTGCAACATCATAATATAACAACCGATACACTCTTTGATGACATTCGGAATATCATAGAACAAGGTCGGAGACAAGCATACGCAGCAGCCAATCAAATTACGGTACTTACCTATTGGCATATCGGGCGGCGTATAGTGGAAGAAGAACAGCATGGAGAAGCTCGTGCGCAGTATGGTACTCGGTTGATTAAAACATTGGCCGAACAACTGATGCCTAAATACGGCAATACGTTCAGCAAGCGAAATCTCGATTACTTTCGCCAATTTTATCTGTGCTTCAATGATTTGGAGATTGTGAACACGCGTGTTCACAATCTGACTTGGTCGCACTTCCGCTCGATTATACAGGTTGCAGACCCTAAGGCCAGAGAGTGGTATGTAAAAGAAGCATCGGAACAGATGTGGAGTGTGAGGACGCTTAACCGCAACATCGGTACACAATACTATGGTCGCCGTATGGCTTGTGTAAGGGAAGGATTGGCGTTACCCTCTCCCGATATTGAAGCCAATGATCCATTGGAGTATATAAAGAGTCCGGTGGTTGCCGAGTTTTTGGGCTTCCGCAAGGATAGCAAATATGACGAGAGCCAGTTGGAACAAGCCTTAATAGACCATCTGCAACAATTTATCATGGAATTAGGGCGTGGGTTCGCTTTTGTCGATAGACAGAAACATATTTCAACAGATACAGGTGATTTTTACATTGACCTCGTATTCTATAACATCAAGCTCAAGCGTTATGTGCTGTTTGAATTGAAAACACATCCTCTGACACATGCGGATGTGGGACAATTGGATATGTATGTACGGATGTACGATGACCTTGTAAAAGATGAAAACGACAATCCGACCATAGGCATATTGCTTTGCACCGAGACTGATAAGGTGATGGCAAAATATTCTGTTCTTAACGGTAGTGAACAATTGTTTGCAGCCAAATATATGGCCTATATGCCGACAGAAGAAGAACTGAGCCGGGAGATAGAACAGCAAAAACGTTTCTTCTTGGAACAACACGGAAAGGAGGAGTGATATATGGATGCTGGTAATGTAAAATGGGTCAGGCTCGGAGATTAGATCGAGCAATGTGATGAAAGGAATCACAGTAATAAATATGGTATAGAGGCTATCAAAGGGATTAGTACCAGTAAAACTTTTATTGATACTAAAGCCAATCTTGATGGTGTACCTTTACAGTCATATAAATTGGTTGCACCTAGATATTTTGCATATGTTCCTGACACGTCAAGACGAGGAGATAAAGTTGCCTTGGCTTTTAATGACAGTTCTTGTACATATTTGATTTCCTCGATATATTGCGTATTTAAGGTCTCTGTTTTGGACAAATTAAGTCCAGAATATTTGTACCTATTTTTCCTCCGTCCAGAATTTGATCGATATGCTCGATATAATTCTTGGGGAAGCGCACGAGAAGTGTTCTCGTGGGGAAATATGTGCAATACAATGATTCCTCTTCCAACCATCACCGAACAGCAAAAAGTGGTGAATGCGTGGAAAGCATTTCGGGAAATCAAAGAACAAAATGAGGCTAAGGCAGCTCCGCTTATGCAAGTCTGCCAAAGTTATATTCAGGAATTGAAGCATAAATATCCTTTGCAGGAGATAGGACCATATATTGAAGAGTGTGATGAGCGAAATGTCGATTTGTCAGTTCGATTATCTCAAGGTATTGCAAACACAAAAGTTTTTCAGGCACCGAAACAAGTCGCATTAAATTCCAACGACCGCACGCAGGACAGTGTGCTGAAGATGCTGGCAATAGGCGGTGAAGGCGACGTCATTGACCGCTTAATGGAAATGAATATAGCTCCGCTTGCCATTTCCTATGAATACGACCCTTGCGACTTCCTGAAAGCGCAGGAGTTCCAACTGAAACGGGACATTGAAGGCTATAAGAAAACGACGGCTGACGACTTGCTGAATATGCAGACCGGACTGTTCGGCTATAAAGGGCGGGTACATTTCCAGACGGGTGCCTGCATGAATGATGAATTGGCGAAGATGGACCGTTCACTTCCGAAGCCCGAACTCTTTGCACGCATGTCTGCACTGATAGACAAACGCATTCATGCCAGTTACCGGATGTATCCCAATAATTATGTGGCACACGACCTTCTCGAGGGGAAGGAGGATTTTTCCGACCATTACACTGCCGAGGATAAGCAGCGCTTCACGGCCTATATAGAACAACAGTTGGAGCGTATCTCCATTCCTAATAAGGACGTGGACTTTCTGCGCGGAAAAATGCTGCTGATGTATGCCAACCCGTTGAAGAATTATCTGGCGGCTATAAAAGAATGAATACATGAAGAAGTACTGTGATTGGTGGCTTTTGCCTTTATTGGCCTGTCTGTTGGCTGGTTGTGGCGATGATGATTATCATTATCCTTCCGTGAAGCTGGAATTCTTGACTGCCTTTTCGGGGGCTGACGGCTATCTGCGGTCTGTTGTGACGGATGAAGGGGAAACCTTGCCGGTAGTGGAGGACAAGACAAAGACGAAAATAGAGGCAAACGCTTCGGTACGTGTCATCAGTAATTATGCTTCGGAGGTAACTGCCGATGGAACTGCCGGTGCGGTGCTGTATGCCTTGAGCGGTGTTCTTTCTGTCGTTCCCCAAACGGTCGACAAGTTCGAGGAGGGCGTCAAGACAGACCCTACTGATGTACTGGGTATCTGGATGGGACTCGACTATCTCAATATGACACTGATAGTCAATGAGAATGGTGAACATAAGTTCCATTTTATTGAGGATGAAGTGATTGTGGATACTGCTACCGGGTGTAGTGAAGTATATCTGACGCTGTATCATGACGCAAAGGAGGAGGTGGTGTCTTATACCAGGCGTGCCTACGCTTCCGTACCTTTGCGGCAGTATGCGGCAGAGGATATACAGAAGGTTATGGTTCATTTCAGTGTGCACACTTATTCCGGTGACATCAAGACTTACGATTTTGTTTATAACCCTGACTAAAATGAAATATTCGATGAAGACATTGTTCGCGGGCCTTTGCCTCGTTTTTACCACCCTCTTTTCCTGCCAGCAGAAGGAGGGACAGTTCAAGTCTGTTTCGGTAGATGACTTTTCCACATTGATAGCCAATCCGGAGGTGCAGCTTCTGGATGTGCGTACTGTTGCCGAATACTCGGAAGGACACGTGCCCCACAGTATCAATATCAATGTATTGGATGAGTCGTTTGAAACGATGGCCGACTCCACTTTGCAGAAGGACAAACCGGTTGCAGTATATTGTCGTAGTGGTAAGCGTAGTAAAAAGGCCGCTGCCATACTGAGCAAAAAAGGATATATAATCTATGACCTTGACAAAGGTTTCATCGGTTGGGAAGAAGCGGGCAAAGAAGTGGAAAAGTAATAGCGGTGTAGCTGAAATGCATTTGCTATAATTTCTTTTTAGGCGAGGATTACGCGGATTTCACGGAAAAATTTAAGAAAAGAATCCGCGTTTTCCGCGTAATCCGCGCCTAAAAAGAATAAAGTAGTCTTGTCCTCTGGTTAGAGGCTTTCAAGCAGTCTCTTTAGCACCACTGTTGCTGAAATCTCCCGGTTGGCCGCTTCGGGGATTACGATGGACTGCGGGCTTTCTATCACATCATCCGTCACAATCATGTTGCGTCGAACCGGCAGGCAGTGCATGAAGTAGGCATTGTTGGTAACGGCCATCTGGCGCTCGCCTACTGTCCAGGTGCGGTCTTTGCTCAATATTTGTCCGTAGTTGTCGCCTGTATAGGCCGCCCAGTTCTTGGCATAGACAAAATCGGCTCCTTCAAAAGCTTTCATCTGGTCATATTCTACGCGGGCATTTCCTACGAACTTGGGGTCGAGTTCATAACCTTCGGGATGTGTAATCACAAAGTCATAATCAGTTGCATTCATCCATTCGGCAAAGGAGTTGGGGACAGCCTGGGGCAATGGACGCGGATGTGGAGCCCATGTCATCACTACTTTGGGGCGTGCCGTCTTCTTATATTCCTCAATGGTTATCAGGTCGGCAAAACTCTGCAGCGGATGGCGTGTGGCAGCCTCCATGGAGAATACCGGCCGGCCGGAATGCTTGATGAACTGCTCCAGTATCACTTCGTTGTAATCGTCTTCCTTATTTTCGAAGCGTGCAAAAGAACGTACGCCGATGACGTCGCAATAGCAGCCCATCACGGGAATGGCTTCCAGTAAGTGTTCCGGTTTGTCACCGTCCATGATGACACCACGCTCTGTCTCCAGTTTCCAGGCTCCCTGGTTGATGTCCAGTACAATTACGTTCATGCCCAGATTCAATGCAGCCTTCTGTGTACTGAGGCGGGTACGCAGGCTGGAGTTGAAGAAAATCATCATCAGCGTTTTGTTACGTCCCAGTTCCACATATTTGAAACGGTCTTTTTTAATCTCGAATGCTTCGTCCAGTGCAGACTTCAGGTTACCGATGTCCTGCACGCAAGTAAAGTTCTTCATATTTACAGTCTTTTTAGTGTATCTATATCTTTGTTATTCGGCTGTCAAGGTCTGGTCTGTCCGGAACCTTCGACAATCCATTTGTATGTGGTGATTTCTTCCAGAGCCATCGGACCGCGGGCGTGTAGCTTCTGGGTGCTGATGCCAATCTCGGCACCGAGTCCGAATTGTGCGCCGTCGGTGAAAGAGGTCGGTGCATTGACGTATACGCAAGCGGCGTCCACTTCCCGGCAGAACCATTCGGCACGTGTCTTGTCGTCCGTAATGATGCATTCGCTATGTTTGGAACCGTACTTCCGGATATGTGCCAATGCTTCCTGGAAAGAATTCACGGTTTTAATGGCCATCTTGTAGTCCAGAAACTCTCTGCCGTAGCAGTCTTCAGTGGCAAGTCTCAACAGCTCGACGGGATATTTGTCACGCAGACTGTGGTAGGCGGGTTCATCGGCAAATATCTCTACATTGCTTGATTGCAGCGGCAGGCATAGGTCGGGCAAATTAGCCAGGCTGTCGGCTTCGATAATCAGGCAATCCAAAGCGTTGCATACACTGACCCGGCGTGTCTTTGCATTGGCAATGATAGATGGACCTATGCTTATATCGCCATAGCGGTCGAAGAACGTATGGCATACGCCGGCACCTGTCTCTATAACCGGTACTGTGGCATTCTGGCGTACGAAGTTTATCAGGCTGCTGCTGCCGCGCGGAATTATCAAATCTACATAATCGTTGGCATGCAGTAGTTCGGCAGTCGCCTCTCTGTCGGCAGGAAGCAGTTCCACGATATGTGTATCTACGTTGAAATGCTCCAGTACCTCGTGTATCACGCTGATTATGGCACGGTTGGAATAGTCTGCATCGCTTCCGCCTTTCAGAATACAGGCATTGCCGCTTTTAAGGCAGAGTGAGAATACATCGAAACTGACGTTGGGACGGGCTTCGTAGATAATGCCTATGACACCGAAAGGTACACTGACCCTTTTTATCTTCAATCCGTTGGGTAATACGTTCTCTTTAAGGACTTTTCCCAAAGGAGAAGGGAGGGCGGCTACGTTGCGGATGTCCGCAGCGATGTCCTGCAAACGGCTTTTTGTCAGTTTCAGGCGGTCGTATTTAGGGTCGGTAGAAGGCATACGCTCCAAATCCTTCTGGTTTTCACTCAGAATGAAGTCTGTTTTGTTTATGGCAGCGTCTGCAACAGCCAGTAATATTTGGTTGATTTCTTTGTCGCTTAACGCTAGCATGTTACGGCTGGCATCTTGTACGGCGACAAAAGTTTTGTTTAAGTTCATTTTCTTACTGAGTATAGAGTGATAAATATGCAAGTATGAATATCGTGGATAGTATCCGTCTGTGTCCTATTCTATATATAGGTAGTCGTAGTGCACTACGGGTTTCTTTCCATGTTTTCCCATTGTTTCCCGTGCCTGGCTGGAGTCACAGTTGGCTTTTCCCACACCGATGGGTTTACCGCCGAAGTCGATAATCCGTACGATGTCGTCCTTCTCGAACTCGCCTATAACGTCAGTGATGCCTACCGGTAGGATGCTTACTGCTTTGTCCGAGAAGAGCAGTTCGGTGGCACAATGATTGATGTGCAGTTCGCCTTTGGCAAACCCTTCGCTGTGCGCAATCCATTTCTTGATGCTCGATACCGGTTCCGGAGACGGAATGAAACGGGTATAGTTTAATTCTTCATTATTCATTATTTTCACGAGGATGTTGTCCCGCTTCCCGTTGGCTATGATTACTGTGATGCCCTCATCCGCCACTTTGCGGGCAATGTTGGTTTTTGTCAGCATGCCGCCGCGTCCGAAGCTGGATTTGGAAGTTTGTATGTAGGAGGAGAGGTCTTTGCCTTGTTCTATTTCACGGATGACTTGAGACTCCGGGTCGGCGGGTGAACCGTTGTAGATACCGTCTATATTGCTGAGAATGATTAGTGCCTGGGCATCCATCATGGAGGCTATCAGGCCGGACAGCTCATCGTTGTCGGTGAACATCAGTTCACTTACGGAGATGGTGTCGTTCTCATTGACAATAGGAATGACGCCGTTCTCCAGCATTACGGTCATACAGTTTTTCTGGTTGAGGTAATGGCGGCGGGTGGAAAAGTTCTCTTTCATTGTGAGCACTTGTCCCACGGGGATGCCATGCTCCCGGAACAGCTCGTAGTAGCGGTTGATGAGTTTGGCCTGCCCTACAGCGGAAAAGAGCTGGCGCTGGTCTACGCTGTCCAACTTCTTGGTGGGGTGCACTTCACTACGTCCCGAAGCAACGGCTCCGGAAGAAACAAGTATTATTTCTATGCCGGCCTTGTGCAGCTCGGCTATCTGGTCCACCAAAGCGGACATGCGGGTGACGTCGAGAGTGCCGTCACGACGTGTTAAAACATTGCTGCCTACCTTGACAGCAATTCTATTGAAATCAATCTCCATTTTCTCTCTTTTCGTATTCACGGACTACTTCCATGGCGGCTTCGTAGTCCTTCTCATTGACGAGAACGGAAACATCTACCGCAGTGGCAGGCAGTACAACGTTTACTACCATTCCGTCTTTTGTTACAGCTTCAATATCACTATTTCCCAGCAGGCTCTTTACGAGTTCTGCTTCCCACGGTGAACCGGTGAACACCTCAACGAGTTTGCTTTTGTCTTCTTCTTTCATGATGGTATGAATTTAGAGGTTTCTGTCTTACAAATATAACAAATGTTTTTGTTTTAATGTTTAATGCTGACGAATTTATAGTTCAATCCTCTCAACTCTTATCGATTCATTCAGGAAAGTAGAAGCCGATTCTGTGAATTTCTCCTCCGATTCCGTGGTGCGGTAGACGCATCTTCCACCTTTGGTACATTTTTTGTCCATTTCCGGATGGCGGTGAAGATAGTCTTTCAGGCTGTCTGCTACCAGTTCCCCCTGAGTGACGGTCGTGATGCCGTCGGGCATGTATTGCTGTATCTTGGGCAGCAGCAACGGGAAGTGCGTGCAGCCCAGAATGACGGTGTCTATCTGCGTGTCTTTGGCCAGCAGGTTGCCGATGTTTTTGCGTATGAAGTAGTCAGTACCCTCACCTTGTGCCTCATTGTTTTCTACGAGGGATACCCATAGAGGGCAGGCTTCACCGCTCACTTTGATGTCGGGGAAGAGTTTATGCACTTCCAGCGGATAGGATTCAGACTTGATGGTTCCTGCCGTGGCAAGCACTCCCACATGGCGGCTTTGGGTAATGTTCCCTATGCATTCTACGGTTGGGCGAATTACTCCCAACACACGGCGCATAGGGTCGAGGCGAGGCAAATCATTCATTTGTATGTTGCGCAGAGCTTTTGCCGAAGCTGTATTGCATGCCAGAATGACGAGGTGACAACCCATCTCGAACAGTTTGGTGACTGCCTGCAAGGTGAACTCATAGACAATCTCGAACGAGCGGGTTCCGTAAGGCGCGCGCGCGTTGTCGCCCAGATAAATGTAATCATATTGGGGAAGGGCTTCCCGTATCTTGCTCAGGATGGTCAGTCCGCCATATCCGGAATCGAATATTCCGATGGGACCGGCTGCAGAAGGTAATGTCTGTTTCATGCTTTCTAAAGACTATGTACCATGCAAAGATAATGCAAATTTCTCAGTAATGTATAAAAAATAAGCGCGGATAAAACTATCCGCGCTTGCTCTATCATAGATAATTCTATTATTTAATGCCCAATTGCGTTTTAACTTTGGCAGTTACATCAACGCTCTGTGCTCCTACGAATGGTATCGGGGTACGGGCCAAGTCGAAGATATAGACCACGCCTTCAGCCTTGCCGACAGCCTGGATGGCTTCGTCCAGTTTCTGATAGATGGGAGCCATAGCATCTTGCTGTGCTTTCTGCATACTTTGATAAGCTTCTTGTTGGAACTGCTCTTGGCGTTGAGCCATATCCTGCAGCTCTTTCTGACGTCTTTCTGCAATGTTTTTCGGCAGAGAGTCGGCTTGTGCCAGGAATTCCTGATACTTCTTCTGGAATTCTTCGTTGGTACGCTGCATTTCATCCTGGTATTTTTTAGACATGGCGTCCAAGTCAGCTTGGGCTTTGGTAAATTCAGGCATAACAGCGATTACATCTTGAGAATTCATGTGAGCGAATTTAGCTTGCGCCATAGCTCCCAGTGGGAGGGCGAACATAACTACGAGTAGTGCGATTTTTTTAAGCATAATGTTTATTATTTATTTGAATGATTATTCGTCGGGGGCAAATATAGCGCAAACTGAACGCAATACAAAATAAGCAAGCTTATTTTTAATCTTGAATGCAGTCTATATTCTGAAACAAATGTATGAAATTAATTTGAATATCCCAGTTTTGCAAGTACTTCATTGCTGACGTCAATACTCGGCGAGGCAAAAATGATACTTGATGCGGAAGCACGGTCTACAACTACCGCATATCCGTTCTGTGTCGCAATTTCCTTTACAGCATTGTATATTTCATCTTGAATGGGTTGCATCAGACTTTCACGTTTTTTATACAGTTCGCCTTCCGGACCGAAGTATTTGCGGCGCAGTTCGGCTGCTGATTTCTCTTTAGCGACAATCTCTTCCTCCTTTTTGCCTCTCTGTGTTTCAGAAAGGGAAGCAATCTGGGACTGATAGTTCTTGTACAGAGTCTTGGCTTCTTCGGAAATCTTTTCGACTTCACTCTGCCATTGTCTGGAGGCTTGCTCCAGTTGTTCATTGGCACGTTCGTAGGCAGGAATATTTTCCAGGATATATTCCATGTCAATCAAGGCGAACTTCTGTGCACCGGCTGTTATACTTACTGCAAACAGCGTAAAAAGGATCAATAAACTCTTCTTCATAACGATACTGCATTAATTGTCAATTATCAATTGTCCATTGCTTAGAATTCCTGTCCCAGGATGAAGTGGAACTGGCTACCGCTGTATTGGAATGTAGGACCAATTTTGTCGAAACCGTAAGCCCAGTCGATACCCATCATACCAATCATCGGGAGGAAGATGCGGACACCGACACCGGCTGAACGTTTCAATTCGAACGGGTTGAACTTATTGACATCATGCCATGCATTACCGGCTTCCACAAACGTTAACGCATAAATACTGGTACTTGTTTCGAGCATCAAAGGATATCTTAATTCCAGTCCGAGACGTGTATAGGCATAACCTTCAGAACCGTATGGAGTCAATGAACTGTTCTCATAACCACGGAGGGCGATGCTTTCTGTAGCATAGCTGGAGTAGCCGGTCATACCGTCACCACCCACGTCAAACGTTTCGAACGGAGACTTTTTGTATTTGTTGTAGTGTCCCAGCAAACCGAATTCTACACGTCCCATCAGCACCGGAGTACGTTTGACGGTAATCGGGTCCATCAACGGGATGTAGACTTTGGATTTGAATTTCCACTTGTGGTATTCAATCCACTTGTGCATCTTGTTCATGTCTTCCTGGCTGCTGGTGCTGTACTTGCTGTAATCGGTACCGTCGAACAGAGAGAAAGGCGGTGTGATTTGTGCAGACAACGAGAACTCGGAACCTTGGCGCGGATAAATCGGGTTGTCGATAGAGCTACGGGACAAGGTCAGGTTGAGGCTGAGGTTATTACACTTACCGTTGGTAACCGGGAAGTACTGCCAGTCACTCAGAACATAGCGTTGGTAAGACAACTCGGCTGTGAACTGGAAGTAGTCATCCGGCCACTTCAAACGCTTACCGAACATCACTGCAAGACCATACATCTGGATAGATTTGTCCGGGTCGTAATAATTCTCGTAGTTGTTGTAATTGCCGTAGTTGTACATACCGTAGCCATACATACCACTATAATAGCTGTTGTAATAGCTGTTCATGTAGGCTGAATTGTAATAACGGCTACTGATGTCGGTCTGGCGGGAATAGAAAGCCGATACGGAGAATGCATTCGGGCGTTTACCGCCAAACCACGGGTCGTAGAATGAAACGCTGTATGACTGATAGTATTTGGCATTGGTCTGTCCGCTGATGGTCAATGTCTGACCGTCACCTTGCGGGAGGATACCGCGGTAGTTCTCACCCGGATGCAGCAGGTTGGACAGAGAGAAATTGGTGAACTTCAGACTTAACTTACCGATAATACCCGTTTGTCCCCAACCGGCGGAGAACTCTACCTGGTCGTTGGCTTTGGATACAAGGTCATAACCGATGTCTACCGTGCCGTCTTCCGGTCTCGGCTGGATGTCGGGCTGGATTTGTTCGGGGTCGAAGTGTCCCATCTGCTGGATTTCACGCATGGAACGCATCAGGTCTTCACGGCTGAAGAGTTCGCCCGGACGGGTACGGAGTTCACGGCGTACTACGTTTTCATACAAACGGTCGTTACCGTTGATGCTGACTTTATTGATGGTAGCCTGGCGACCTTCGTAGATACGCATTTCCAAGTCGATGGAGTCGCCCACGATGTTTACTTCCACCGGTTCGAGGCTGTAGA
>ENA-OOVX01000450-OOVX01000450.1-human-gut-metagenome-genome-assembly--contig:-NODE-450-length-11363-cov-1.561549_pt1 | contig 11363 bp, 10 predicted proteins | sample MGYA00241401_ERZ501309 | MGnify/ENA primary metagenome ERZ501309 (study PRJEB25962, sample SAMEA2042282) | human gut metagenome | biome: human gut; feature: human-associated habitat; material: faeces... | reverse complement strand
CCGCCGTGCAATCCTGACCCGGATTAAACGGACAATCGGAAATCGTGCATATGCAAAGAGCGTTTTTCCCTGCACGCGCCGCGTTGCAGTACAACGCTGCACTCTCCATTTCAACAGCAAGCACACCCATTTTCTGCCAATCGGAAAGACTGAGAGCATCATCGTAAAATGTATCGGAGGAATAAAGGTTCCCAACCATGTAACGCACACCTGCTTTATCCGCTTCGGCAACTGCCTTCTGCAAAAGACTAAAACTTGCTGTCGGCGCAAAAGTGCCGGGCAGTCTGTATTGGGCCGCATAGTTCGAATTTGTGCATGACCCCATGCCGAAAACGATGTCTCGAATCTTTAATTCCGGATGAATTGCTCCTGCGGAACCGACACGAATGATATTTTTTACGTCATAATAATTAAAAAGTTCGTAGGAATAGATTCCTATGGACGGCATGCCCATTCCGCTGGCCATAACGGATACACGCTTGCCTTTATAATAGCCGGTGTAACCTTGAACTCCGCGGACATCATTAACAAGCACAGCATCATTCAGATAAGTTTCTGCAATGAACTTTGCCCGCTTGGGATCGCCGGGCATAAGAACGGTTTCAGCAAAATCGCCTGCTTTTGCCGAAATATGCGGGGTCGGAATGTTGTTCATATGAACTAATCTCCTTTATTTCAAGTAAAATCAAAATCAGCATTGAAATTATATCATATTATTGCCTGCTTAACAAGAGCAAACCGGAATAATAATGTTTATATTTTTGCCGGAATGTTGACAGTTGACATTTTTATGCTATAATCAATATGCTGATTCGGACGGGTTCCCGAGCGGCCAAAGGGAGCGGACTGTAAATCCGTTGTCACAGACTACGATGGTTCGAATCCATCCCCGTCCACCATTTTTTTTATTTTGCGGGAATGGCGGAATTGGCAGACGCGTACGGTTCAGGTCCGTATGGGGGCAACTTCATGCAGGTTCAAGTCCTGTTTCCCGCACCATATCGAGTGTTCATAACGGATTTGATGTTATGAACACTCGATTTTTTATGCTTCTTTTGGAGAGCAGGCATTTCGCCTGCTCTCCTTCGTTATGCGGGGATATATTCCACGGCCACGCCCTGCCTTGTTTCGGAGATATAATGGCTTGTCAGAGGCGCTGCCGGGATGTCGATGTACCCCACAAAGCGGTAGTGAATTGCGATTCGCTGTGTTCTACTTTTTCCGACGCCCTGCGTTTCGTACACCTCGATATGGTCAATAAGCTCCCGCAGCAGCGGTGCGGTCAGCTCGTCCATCTGCATAAACTTTCGGATGGCAGCGATAAACTTGTCCTTATTGGCCGCTTGCCGTTCCGCCTCCGCAATTTGCTCCCGGAGCTGTGGGATCTTCGCTTTCAAGGCAAGCTGCTCTACATCGTATTCGTGGGTAATTTGCAGGAAGCCCTCGTCGGAAAGAAGCCCTTCCGCATTCTTTTCAAAGGCCTTTTTGTAGAGTCGGGACACGGTTTCTGTTCGCATCCGTGCCTTTTGCAGCTCTCCCTCAAGGTGCTTCTTTTCCTCTGCGATTTCCCGGTTGGACTTGCGTTCCAGAAGGTCGGCGAACATTGGCTCGTCGTCCCGCAGAAATTGCGCCATTCGTTGTAGCTCCAGTTTTACCACCTGCTCGATAGCGTCCGTCCGTACATAGTGCCGGGTCGGGCAACTTCCACGATAGTCTTTTACATAGTTGGAGCAGGAGAAAAAGCAGATATTCTTATTGATGGTGTTGACGTGATACCACAGCTTGTGATCGCAGTCGGCGCAGTACAGCAGATCAGAAAAGATGCTCTTTTCGCCATTCTCCGATTTCGGCGCACGGCGCTTTGTCCGCTTGATGATCTTCTTTTGTACCTGCTCAAAGGTGTCCTGGTCGACAATCGGCTCGTGAACATCCTTGAAGATGATCCAGTTTGCTTCCGGGTTATCGATGCGAGTCTTATTCTTGAAGGATTTGGAGTAGGTCTTGAAATTGATCACATCGCCGCAGTACTCCTGCTGGGTCAGGATTTTACGAATGGTGCTGTTTTTCCATCGGTAAGGGTTTGGCTGCGTCTTTTTGCCGCCCCTGCCGATGCCTTTTTCGTGCCAGTACGCCGTGCAGTTGAGAATCCCATTTTCCTGTAAAATGCGGGCAATGGTGTCGTTGCCCTTACCCTCCAGACACATACGAAAAATGTCCCGCACCACCTGAGCGGCCTCCGGGTAATAATCCAGTGCTTTTTGTTCAGCGGGTCTTTCCTGTAGCCGTAGGGCGGCTGGCCCAGCGGTTCGCCGGAATTGCCCCGGATACGATGGGCAGACCGCACCTTGCGGCTGATGTCCCGGGCGTAAATCTCGTTCATCACATTTCGAAATGGGGCAAGCTCATTTTCGCCGTCATCGCTGTCTACGCAGTCATTCACCGCAATGAAACGGATATTGTGTTCCGGGAAGAAGGTGTCTGTGTAGTATCCAACACCGAGATAATCTCTGCCAAGCCGGGATATATCCTTGACGATGACCGCTGTCACATAGCCCATTTCGACATCCTCAATCATCTTCTGAAAAGATGGACGGTTGAAATTCGTGCCGGTATAACCGTCGTCCACATAGAAACGGGTATTACCGAGGCTATTTTCTTTGGCGTATTTCTGCAATAAACGCTTTTGATTGGCTACGGAGTTACTGTCGCCTTCTGCTCAATCATCACGGGACAGGCGGCAGTACAGCGCTGTTAATCCCAATTGTTCTTTTTTCTTTTTCGACTGCATAAGTCCTCCTTCCCGGCAGCCGAACACACATATTCCGCTGCCATTGTATCGGATGCTTGACCGGGCGTCAAAGGTATGAGATTGCTGACCACTGTTCTTTGTACACGGTCACGCAGATTGGTTTGAGAGCTGCGCTCAAATTCTGCAGAAACAAAATAGGTCACATCCCCAATTTTGTATTCGTGGACTTTTCCGTCGGATACGCCGACGATCCAATTCGTTTGCCGCTTCATTTTCTATCACTCCTTATCGTTCCTCCCGCCCACGCTGGCGGATGAGGTATTTGCGATAATATTCGCAAGCCTTGATGATAAAATCCTCCGTCTTTCCGGCATCCAAACCTTTGGGAAGAACCTCCCGCAGGCGGGATGCGGGGACCTTCACCGTCTCCCGCTGATTTGCTTTTTCTTCGCTCATAAAGAACTGGATCACATCCTTCGTCAGCAGCCCTTCACGGTCGGCCTTGTGCATTCGCCATGCCTGCGAATAAGATGGCGTGCAGTCGTTGATCTCACATTGCTCCAGCACATCCCGCTGGCTGTATTCATCGAGATAGGGCAACTCCACGCCGACAGAGAACGCAATTTCCTCCTTGTCCATCTTTTCCGGCAATTCCGGGATGAGGTAGGTCAGGCGAATATAGCGCTGAACCTGCCTGCCGCTGTCTGTATCGGAAATATCATCCCGGGACTTGTGGCCAACTTGTCCACAAGCGATTCCCTGATGGGACAGTGCTTTCATTTTCAACTTGTAAGCATACGCCTTTTCACTGGGCAGGATATGCTCTCGGTGCAGATTGCTGTCCACCAAGGCAATGGCGGCGGCATCCCGGTCAAGGGTGCAAATCAGCACGGGAACTTCTGTCAGACCTGCCTTCCGGGCAGCATACAGGCGGCGGTGTCCGCTGATGACTTCGTATTCATTGCTGCTTTCAACGGAACGGACGACCAACGGGGAAAGAACACCATTCTCCCGGATACTTTCTGAAAGAGCAGCCATCTCCTCGTTGTCCTGTACCTTGTAGGGATGGCCTTCAAACGGGCGCAGCTGTTCAATTCTTAAGAGCGCCGGTTTCATTGGCACCGTGTTTTTGTTATTCATTGTTGACCTTCTTTCTCTTTTTCGGGTAGTAAATATCACTCTCTAAGTCTTATTTCCTTCCGATTCCCGGACTTCTGGAATTCCGATAATCGGACTTTTGGGTAAACTCCTTTAAGTAGATGCGGTTGGCCTTGCCCTGCCCCTGACGGCGGCGCTCGATAAGGTCGGCTGCATCCAGCTCTGCAAACAGGCGGCAGACCTTTTCGTGTCCGAAATGCAGCAGCTCCTGCGCCTGATGGATGGTGAAATATTGGTAGACCCGACCGTGCTCGTCTTTCCAGTCGTTCTTCTCGGATAGGGACAGCCGATCCAGCAGCAGGCCGTAGAGCATCTTGGCATCGGTGGAAACAGTTTGGTAAATCTCATCTGTGAACAGCAGCTTTGGAATACGGTAAAAGGTGAAATGTTCGGAGTCGTTGACTGTGAAATATGGGTTCATTGAATTCCTCCTCTCGCTTGAATTTGTCACGCTTTTCAAAGCGGATTTTTGAGGTTAAGGTGTTTCTGTATTGCTTGGGTTGATTTGGGTTCAAAAAAGCCTTGTATTTCAGGGCTGTCCGCACCTTAAAAGCGTGACGCCGATGCCCGCTTTCGGCGCTGCCGTTCGGCTGCCTTCAGCCGTTTCTGCTTGGCGGCGCAGGTCGGATAATAACGCTGATTCTTCGCCCTCGACGCAAACGCCTGACGGCACAGCACACAGCGCTTGCCGCCGGTCGGCTTCATTATCTCGGCGTGCAGCCCTTCGTCCACTGGGAGCACGGCATTCTTGAAGTAGTTGCAGTAGATGCCATACTTGCTGATGCTCTGGACGCAGACACAGGGCTCGCCGTCGTCCAGCAGCAGGCAGTTGCCGCCGTCGTAGTTGGCGCACAGCTTCCGCAGCAGGGCGTTGACTCTTTTCGCCTGCTGCGGTGTGATTTTGATGACCATTGGAAAAACCTCCTTCACTTGTTCCTAAAATGGGCAGGGTGGTGACTCTCTTCTCCAAAATTTCTGCTATTTAATTTTCAAGGTGCACGCGGAAAAACACAGAGCGGCGGACTACGCCGGGATCCTCTATCGCCTTTCACTTTTTCTTTGCCGAATTTTCCCGTGAAATTCCCGCACTTTTTCAAAAATTCGCCTCTTTCAAGGCACAAGAGAAGAATCCCCTCAATAGGTAGGCAGCGAGAAGAGTCATTTTTTACCCCCTTACTAATCAACTTGGAAAATTTTTCGGATTTGAACGAAAGAATTTGAAATTTTCTCTCTACCAACCAACTGGGAACTTTTCTGCGATTTTGGCAAAGGTATTTTCGAATTTTTCTTAAAGATGCAAAAAAGGCACAGCCGACGGATTAATCCGAAGGCTGCGCCTCTGTATTTTGGTATTCGGTTTTCTCCAAACGGTGTTGAGAAAATGATAGGTTTATAGTATAATGCTGTTAATCTTCTGAAAGGAGAACTGTTTGATGACGCCTTTAAGTGAGTTAATACGGGTCATGCGTAAGAAAGCCCTGTTGTCGCAGGAGGATTTCGCAAAAGCACTGAATGTATCCGTTGGAACGATAAACCGTTGGGAAAACGCCAAAACCAAGCCAAACATCGCGGCAATGAAGAAGATCAAGGCTTTTTGCGAGGAAAACAGCATCCCCTTTGATGAGATTGAAGCGGCGTGGATCGCCCAGAAGGAGTGAGAAAGATGGCAGAGATAAAGAAAGATCAGGAACGGGACGAGCTGTTCCGCCGCATATATAAAATCGCCACTGACCTTGTTCACGCAGGTCATGTGGCAGAGTGGGACTTCAAATCTTATGTGCTGGGCACGATGTTCTACCGCTATATTTCGGAGAACTTCACCGCCTATATCAACGAGGGCGAGTACGCCGCCGGGAACAAGGACTTTGACTACGCCAAAATGCCGGACGCCGATGCGGAGCCTGCCCGAGAAGGGCTGGTGCAGGAAAAGGGCTTTTTCATCTTGCCCTCCGAATTGTTCTGCAATGTCCTCGCCCGGGCGGACAAGGACGACAACCTGAACGAGACGATGGAGCGAGTATTCAACCACATTGAAAGCAGTGCCGCCAGCGGAGACGCTGAGAATGATTTTGCAGGTCTGTTTGACGATTTCGATGTGAACAGCAAGGCAATTGGCGAAACTGTTGCCAAGCGCAACAAGGTGCTGGTAGAGCTGCTGAACGGCGTAGCGCAGATGCCGCTGTTCTCCACCGATGGCATCAATCCAGACCTGTTTGGTGATGCCTACGAATATCTGATGGGAATGTACGCCGCCAACGCAGGTAAAAAGGGCGGTCAGTATTTCACTCCCGCCGATGTTTCGGAGCTGCTGACCCGGCTGGGTACGGTAGGCAAGAAGGAAATCAACAAGGTCTATGATCCAGCCTGCGGTTCCGGTTCTCTGCTGCTGAAGGTGGAAAAAGTGCTGGGCAAGGACAATATCGAGCGTGGCTTCTACGGTCAGGAGATCGACCTGACCACTTACAACCTCTGCCGCATCAATATGTTCCTGCATAACATCGAGTTCGATAAGTTCAGCATTGTCCGGGAGGACACTTTGCTCAGCCCGCAGCATTGGGACGACCAGCCCTTTGAGCTGATCGTATCCAATCCGCCGTTTTCTGTGCCGTGGGAGGGGGATAAGAACCCGCTGCTCATCAACGATCCCCGTTTTTCGCCGGCCGGCGTGCTGGCTCCTGCCTCTAAGGGCGATATGGCGTTTATTATGCACAGTCTTTCGTGGCTGGCTTCCAACGGTGCGGCGGCCATCGTTTGCTTCCCCGGCATTATGTACCGTGGCGGGGCCGAGCAGAAAATCCGCAAGTATCTGGTGGATAACAACTTTGTGGACGCCATCATTCAGCTTCCCTCCAATCTGTTCTTAAACGTCACAATCTCCGTAGACATTATGCTGCTGAAAAAGAACAAGACGGACAACGCCGTTCTGTTCGTGGATGCCTCCAAGGAGTTCGTGAAGGTCACAAAGAACAACCGCCTGTCCGAAGAAAATATTCAGCGCATCGTATCCGCCGTGGCAGAACGCAAGGACGAGCAGCACTTTGCCCGCCTTGTGCCGAACGACGAGGTCGGCAGCAAACAGAACAATTATAATCTCTCTGTTTCTACCTATGTGGAGCAGGAGGACACCCGTGAAAAGATTGACATTGTGAAGTTGAATGCAGAGATTGCGGAAATCGTCGCACGGGAGCAGAAGCTGCGGGAAGAAATCGACCGGATTATTGGGGAGATTGAGGGATGAACTATTCCGAAATAATCAGCATTTCCGTTTCAGTAATCTCCATAATCATTGCGCTAATTGCTCTATTCCAGACAAACCGACAGATTTCCTTGAGCAATAAGCAACAATTATTTGACAGGAGATTGTCTCGTTATCTCGAATTTAATATGATATATTCACTATATACTGCAAATAAGTTGCAGCTAAAAGATGACTCTACTTTTTACCACACGAATGACTTGGTGTTTTCGTGGCTGACAAACTGTGCTGATTTAGAAAAAATGGTACTTGCAGTTGCTAATCCTTTGCACCAGAATGAGCAGAAAACTCTGCTCACAAAATATGAGCAGTTAAAAAATGACGCAATCGAAATCTCGATGGTATTTGACGGTAATGCCGCCGAAATAGCCGGAGAATTTGTTTCGTCATTTGCGAATTTACTCAAAGCGATGTATCAGCAGCAGGTGTATATTTCAAAGTTGAAAGAACGAGAGGAAAGAGACAAAGCGCCGCTATATCTTGAGGACTATGAAGAACAGTGTAGGAAAATGGCTGTAAGCCTTGGCCTTTTTGAATTGCGGGATAAGCTTGAAAATCTGGATGGCGAGGTTATTCGCCAAAAAGTGCCTGATGAAATGAAAAACAGCTTGCGTCTCACGAAGGTGAAAAGATGACAAAGCTTGAAGAATTGATTCAGAAACTTTGCCCAAATGGTGTTGAGCATAAGCCGTTAAATGAGGTGTCAGAAATGAAAAGAGGCACTTCGATAACTAAGAAAGATATTGTAGAGGGCGAAATACCTGTTGTTTCTGGCGGGCGAGAACCCGCATATTACTGTGATAAATATAACAGAGATGGTGAAACGATTACAGTGGCGGGAAGTGGAGCCGGTGCTGGATATGTTCAGTATTGGACAAAGCCTATCTTTGTTTGTGATGCGTTTTCAATACAGGGAAATCCTGGGATACAAACGAAATATATATATTATTTTCTGACAAATATACAGGACTACATATATTCAACAAAAAAAGGCGGTGGTGTACCTCATGTGCATATATCGAGCATTGAGAATGTATCTGTCCCCGTCCCACCCCTGCCGGTGCAGCGTGAAATTGTCCGCATACTGGACAATTTCACAGAGCTTACCGCAGAGCTTACCGCAGAGCTTACTGCACGGAAGAAACAGTATGCGTATTATAGGGACAAGCTACTATCTACCAATAATAGTTCTGTACCTGTTGTTGAACTTCGTGATATTGTAAAGAAAAGTTGTTCTGGAGCTACACCAGCAAAAGGCAATGCAGAATATTATGAGAACGGTACGATTCCTTGGATTCGGACGCAAGATGTTCGCTTTAATGAGATTACCGAAGTCAATAGTTATATCACAGAAAAAGCAGTGTCTGAAACAGCTACAAAGTGGATACCTGAAAACTGTGTTATAGTTGCTATTTCAGGTGCCACTGCCGGACGGTGTGCAATCAACAAAATCAAAGCAACTACGAACCAACATTGCTTAAATTTGATAATTGATGATAGCATGGCACTATATAGATACGTCTTTCATTGCCTTTGCAGCAAATATGAGGAACTTATTAGCAGAAAGCAGGGGGCTCGAGGGGATTTGAACTCTTCATTGATTTTATCGCTTCCCATTTCTATTCCGTCGCTTGAAGTTCAGAAGCGCCTTGTAGAAGTTCTTGACAACTTCGATGCCATCTGCTCTGACCTAAAAATCGGTCTGCCTGCCGAAATCGAAGCCCGGCAGAAACAATATGAATATTACAGGGACAAGCTGCTGACTTTTACACCGGCAGATTGACCCGGAAGGAGGTAGCCCGTGAGCTATTTCAACATCATTGCCCAGAGCAGCGAATGCACGGTTGTAACAGAATACAAGCCGCAGGCGAAACGCTCGGAGGCATATCAGAGCGAAGCGGATTTGGAGCAGGAGTTTATTCGTCTGCTCTGCGAGCTGGGCTATGAGCGCCTGACCATCCATAAAGAGGCTGACCTGATTGCCAATCTGCGGACGCAGCTGGAAAAGCTGAACAACTATCGCTTTACGGATGGCGAATGGAAGCGTTTCTGGGACGAGGTGCTGGCAAACACAAACTCCGGCATTCTCGAAAAGACCCGCCTGATTCAGGAGGACTATGTGCAGGTGCTCCGCCGGGATACCGGCGAGAGCAAGAACATCCAGCTTATTGACAAGAAGTGTATCCATAATAATAATTTGCAGGTCATCAACCAGTATGCCATCTCCACAGAGGAGGGGGCAGCTCATGACAATCGCTATGATGTGACGGTATTGGTCAACGGCTTGCCGCTGATCCATATCGAGCTGAAGCGCCGGGGCGTTCCCATTCGGGAGGCGTTTAACCAAATCGATCGCTATCAACGGGACAGCTTCTGGGCATCCAGCGGGCTGTATGAATTCGTGCAGATCTTCGTGATCTCCAACGGCACGAATACGAAGTACTATTCCAATACCACCCGTTTCAATCACATTAAGGACGCCAAAGCGCAGAAGGCTAAGAAGTCAAAAACCAGCAACAGCTTTGAATTCACCTCCTTCTGGGCGGACGCCAACAACCGCATTATCCCCGATCTTGTGGACTTTACCAAGACCTTTTTCTGCAAGCACACCATTCTGAATATCCTTACCCGTTACTGTGTGTTTACGGCGGAAAATATGCTGCTGGTGATGCGGCCATATCAAATCGTCGCCACCGAGCGCATTTTGAACCGCATTGAGATCGCCAATATCTACAAGAAATATGACGTTAGATCGGGGTTATCGGGCAACTGTGTCCGGAGCATCCTTCAGGATAGCATCGGCTATATGTGGTTTGCAACGCAGGACGGGCTGAATCGTTTCAACGGTATCGAGTTCACCAACTACGGACATTCGTCAGAAAACGGCGGAAACAGCTATATGAATATAGTAACGATTTGCCGCCATCAGGATAACAATCAGATTTGGGTGGCAAGTACGGAGAAGCTGTATTTATTCGATTCGTGGGAAGAGAAGTTCTCCGTATTCGATAAACAGACGGAAGACGGGGTGTCAGTCAACAGCGTCTTCGGAATGGCATACGACAATGACGGGCAGTTATGGATCGGAACAACCAACGGGCTGTTTGTCTACAACGAGAAAAAAGGTACGTTGAGGCAATATCTGCATTCTCTTTCCGATCCTCATTCATTGCCGGATAATCACATATGGGTGATTTATAACGACTCGTTCGGGACTATCTGGATAGGTACCCGGAATGGGCTGGCGAAATACAACCAACGTACGGACAACTTCACAGGATATATATCCGAGGGCACTTCTTTCGGACGTCCTGCCTGCAACGAGATTATCTCTTTGATGGAAAGTTCGCAGGGAGTATTATGGGCGGGTACATGGTACGGGGGACTGGCACGTTTCAATAAAGAGACAGGGCAATTCCGCTATTACTTCGGAGAAGGGGACACGCTTACCATTCCGCGCATCCGCACCTTGTTTCAACGGACAGCCAACTCTTTCTATCTCGGCTCCGACGACGGACTTTATACATTCAACACCACGACAGGAGAATGTCTGCCTACCGACGACGGACAAAATAAAGAAAGTATCTATGCCTGTTATCAGGATAGGGAAGGGGGAATCTGGATCGGGACTTATTTCAGTGGAGTGAGTTACCTGTCTCCCAAGCATAAGGATATCGAGTGGTATTATCCCAATGGTACGGAAAATTCTCTTTCGGGAAATGTAATCAGCCAATTCTGCGAAGATCCCGATGGCAACATTTGGATTGCTACCGAAGACGGGGGACTGAATCTCTTTGATCCCCGCACGAAAAAGTTCAAGAACCATCTGTTGAGAAGCAGTAACCCTAACATCGGTTATCACAATATCCATGCACTACTATACAATGAAGGAAAATTGTGGATTGGCAGTTTCTCACGGGGATTATATATCCTGGATACTCAAACGGGAAAAATGAAAAACTATCGCCATAACCGCGCAAACCCACATTCAATTCCTAACGACCATATCTACTCCATCTATCAAACGAAGGATGGCAGCATTTATCTGGGAACGCTTTCCGGATTCTGCCGGTATGACCCGGAAAGTGACTCTTTCCGGACATTGGAACCTTTAAGCCATATCTTTATCTACGATATGGTTGAAGACCAACATGGGGACATGTGGCTGGCAAGCAAAAGGGACGGCATTTGGCGTTACAA
>ENA-OOVX01000449-OOVX01000449.1-human-gut-metagenome-genome-assembly--contig:-NODE-449-length-11399-cov-1.653121_pt1 | contig 11399 bp, 7 predicted proteins | sample MGYA00241401_ERZ501309 | MGnify/ENA primary metagenome ERZ501309 (study PRJEB25962, sample SAMEA2042282) | human gut metagenome | biome: human gut; feature: human-associated habitat; material: faeces... | reverse complement strand
CGCTCCGTATCCGCTCAAGAACCAGTGCTTGTCGAAATGAGCCGTAGTCATACCGCTCAACCGGAAACGGGTACCATCAATGTAATTGCTCGAAATCATGGTGTTGATAGGGCCGATGTCCACTTTGCTCGGATGCTCTTTGCTTCCTGTTTCTACAAAGTTCTCAATCAGTGCTTTCGCTCCGAAGATGATGTATTTGAATCCCGGAATCTGTTCGAGACGGTTGACGAATACATCCATCGAACTTTCTTTCTTTGTCAATGGTACTTGACGGCCCAGTACTCATCGCTTTTCGAGAGCATATCCGCTTCTTTTATCACGCTGCCTTTCAACCGGAACAGTCGTTGTTCAATAGGATCGAATTTATAATTACTATATTTCGTGGTTCGTTCCACCTGCAATCCACCTGCTGTTTTGTTGGAATTCCAGGAAAGGTCTACGGTCATGTCATCATCCGCCAATACCCAGTTGCCGTTGGGCAGTTGCTCATACTGTTGCGTGATGTCCATGCGGTTGACAGAGTTGACTCCGGTCTTTTTAGGCAGGTTCATCGTGCATTTCTGAACGGCGTATGTAGAATCGTTCAATACATACAGATGGCCGGTGAATCCGAAGTCCTGCGAGTTTTGCGGAACAAAAGTGAGGTGGACACATTCGCGTTTGTTTACCATCAATGTATCCATCAGATAATATTTGTAGAAAGACGGCCCAAGGGAGGAAAGCGGACTGACAAACTTATTGGTGAACAAGGTGATGTTGTTCTCATAAAGGTCTACATCGGTCATGGTGACACTGATAGCCTGCTCCATACCCTGCTGGGAAAGCATTTCGTCCACTCCTGCCTGCCTGCGGGCGGTGACCCACTGTTTCCGGCTATGCGGAGACTTGCGGTAATAGTCTGTGGCAAGCAACTCACGGTTGGAGATGGCCAGTACCGGCCTGCCGGTAACGGCAGAGGTATCGACATAATCCGTCAGAAACTTGAACTTACGGTAAAGCCACTTCTGTTGCTTCAAGCTGTCGAAGTTATTGATGGCAAAAGTCATCTTTTCATAGCGGTCACGTTTCCAGAAGTCGCGTTCGTCGGGCGAGTAGTCATCCCGATGCTCTATCATCTTGCGTACAAACTCCACTGCGGGATTATCCTTTTTCTTATACCGTTCACGTTTCGGCTTCACCACCACCTCATCCAGTGCATAAGTGGCTGGCGAAAGGGCAATATTGAACTTAGAAGACTTTGCAGGATGAATCAGCCGGACATATTCATTATATCCCACGGCCGAAATGACCAGCGTGGCCTCCGGGCGATAGGTCTTGAAGGAAAAACGGCCGTTATTGTCCGTCATCCCTCCCTCCGTAGTTCCTTTCAGATAAACTGACGTATAAGGCAACGGCTCCTTCGTCAACGAATCGGTGACAACGCCTTGCACCATATATTGTGCTCTCAATGGAAGAGTAACCAGCTGGATAAGCAGAAATACCCTAAAAAACAACTTCATACCTTGTTTTACCTAATTTGGATGGCAAAGGTACGGAAGAAAACTTTTTCTTAAAGTTCGGTTTTACGGAATAAATGTTCTAAAAAACTCCTTTTGTACAAAACACTTCCCGTTAAAAGCCGTTGTATAGCGAAACGACGCTCCAGAAAGCATCGGAACAACCAATATATAACCTAAACAACTTGATTATGGAATGGATTTTCAACCAGCTCAGGGAACGCCCCGAACTTGCCATTTTCCTCACTATATTCCTGGGATTCTGGCTGGGGAAACTGCGTATCGGTAAGTTTACGCTGGGCACAGTGACCAGTGTACTGCTTGTAGGCGTACTGGTAGGGCAACTGAATATAGCCGTACCGGGTCCGATAAAGTCGGTATTTTTTCTGCTTTTCCTTTTTGCCGTGGGCTATAAAGTGGGTCCCCAGTTCTTCCGCGGACTGAAAAAGGACGGATTACCCCAAGTAGGCTTTGCCGTACTGATGTGTGTATCCGTACTGTTAGTGACCTGGCTGCTGGCCCTGATGATGGGCTACAATGCCGGTGAAGCTGCCGGACTGCTGGCCGGTTCGCAAACCATCTCCGCCGTCATCGGAGTGGCAGAAGACACCATGGCCAATATGGGACTGGACGAGGCCCAACGACAAAGTTACGTCAACATCATTCCCGTATCCTACGCCGTCACCTACATTTTCGGTACGGCAGGCTCGGCATGGGTCCTATCATCCATTGGTCCCAAGATGCTAGGCGGGCTGGAAAAGGTGAAAGCCGCCTGCAAGGAACTGGAGGCGAAGATGGGCAGCTCTCTGGCTGACGAACCGGGATTCATGCCGGCGGCACGCCCCGTCACTTTCCGTGCCTACCGGGTCGAAAACGAATGGTTCAAGAATGGAAAGCGGGTGATTGACCTGGAAGTCTACTTCCGGCAGCACGACAAACGTCTATTTGTGGAACGCCTCCGCAAATCCGGAGTTGTGGTGGAAGTCAGCATGAACATACAGATAGAGCCGGGAGACGAAGTAGTGCTAAGCGGACGCCGCGAATACATCATAGGCGAAGAAAGCTGGATAGGGCCGGAAGTACAAGATGCCCAGCTCCTGGATTTTCCTGCCGAAAAGTTACCGGTTACAATCACACGCAAGACGGTTGCCGGCAAGACGGTTGCAGTTATCCGAAGGGAAAAGTTCATGCACGGTGTCAGTATCCGGAGCATCAAGCGCGCCGGAATATCCATTCCCGTGCTGGCACAAACGGTAGTAGATGCCGGCGACGTCATCGAAGTGGTAGGTACCAGGCAGGAATTGGAAGCAGCAGCCAAACGTCTGGGGTATATAGACCGCCCTACCAACCAGACGGACATGATATTCGTAGGCCTGGGTATCCTTGTCGGAGGTTTGTTCGGAGCACTTTCCGTCCATATCGGCGGCATCCCCATCAGCTTGAGCACAAGCGGCGGCGCATTGATTGCCGGCTTGTTCTTCGGCTGGCTCCGCAGTAAGCACCCCACCTTCGGGCGCATTCCCGAACCTTCGCAATGGGTGTTGAACAATGTCGGTCTGAACATGTTCATCGCGGTAGTGGGCATTTCGGCAGGTCCCAGTTTCGTGCAGGGCTTCCACGACGTAGGTATCAGCCTGTTCCTGGTGGGAGCAGCCGCCACCACCCTGCCGCTGATTATCGGCTTGCTGCTGGCAAGGTATGTTTTCAAGTTCCATCCGGCACTGGCTTTGGGCGTCTGCGCGGGGGCACGTACCACTACGGCCGCTTTAGGCGCGGTGCAGGATGCCGTTGAGAGTGAGACACCTGCTCTGGGATACACCGTGACCTATGCCGTGGGCAATACCTTATTAATAATATGGGGTGTAGTCATCGTTTTGCTAATATAAGACGATTCTGTACCAATGCTTACTAATCCGGAGCATTCAAAGAATTATTGCCGGAAATGCAAGCGACTATATACCCATTCACTAATAGCTATTCGTCCGACAGCTGTCGGACGATAATTCAACAGTTGTCGGACGATGATTCAACAACTGTCGGACGAAAAGGAAACATATATCGGACGATTAATTTCAAGCAAGGAAAGAAATAGTATACCGCATGAACAGAGATTATTCGCCGAATGACTGAAAACAATAAATAACGAACCTAAACTTGAGCTTATGGATACAAAACTTTTAGAAAAGAAAATGGAATCTATCAGTCCTTTCGAACTGAAGAACCGCCTGATAGACATGGCAGACGAGAGTCTGAAGAAAACCGCCCGTACCATGCTGAACGCAGGGCGCGGCAACCCCAACTGGATTGCAACCGCTCCACGCGAAGCCTTCTTCCTGTTGGGAAGCTTCGGCCTGGAAGAGTGCCGCCGCATCATGGATTTGCCCGAGGGCATTGCAGGCATCCCCGAAAAAAAAGGCATTGCCTCCCGCTTCGAAGCCTTCCTGAAAAAGAACAATAACGTACCGGGCGCCAAATTGCTGGAACAAACCTACAACTACCTGCTGATGCAGCATGCCGCCGACCCCGACAGCCTTGTACACGAATGGGCCGAAAGCATTGTAGGCGACCAGTATCCCGTGCCCGACCGCATCCTTCATTTTACGGAAATCCTTGTGCAAGATTACCTTTCGCAAGAGATGTGCGACAACCGTCCTCCCCGGGGTGCCTATGACCTGTTTGCCACCGAAGGTGGAACAGCCGCCATGTGCTACATCTTCGACTCCCTGCAGGAAAACTTCCTGCTGAACAAAGGGGACGGCATCGTCCTCATGGTTCCTGCCTTTACCCCCTATATTGAAATCCCACAACTCAGCCGCTACCAGTTTCGAGTGACCAAAATACATGCCAACCGCATGAATAACGAAGGGATGCACCTCTGGCAGTACAGCGACGAAGACATAGACCGCTTGAAAAGCCCTAAAATCAAGGCCCTCTTTGTCACCAATCCCAGTAATCCGCCCAGCTACACACTCAGTCCGGATACAATGGCGCGCATCGTGAGCATCGTCAGGAATGACAACCCTAATCTGATGATTATTACAGACGACGTATACGGTACATTCAGTCCACATTTCCGTTCGTTCATGGCAGAAATTCCCTACAATACGCTTTGCGTCTATTCATTCTCCAAATACTTCGGTGCCACCGGATGGCGCAATGCGGTCATTACCCTGCACGAATTCAACCTGTTCGACAAGCTGATAGCCAAACTGCCGAAAGAGAAACGGGAGATTCTGCACCACCGCTACTCCACCCTCACTCTGGAACCTGAAAAACTGAAGTTTATCGACCGTATGGTTGCCGACAGCCGTCAGGTGGCACTGAACCATACCGCCGGACTGTCATTGCCACAACAGATGCAGATGGGCCTTTTCGCCGCCTTTGCCCTGCTGGACAAGGAAAACAAATACAAGCAAAAGATGCAGGAGATTATCCGCCGCCGATTGCATGCCCTTTGGGAGAATACCGGTTTCACGCTGACGGAAGACCCGTTGCGCGTAGGTTATTATACAGAAATCGACATGCTGGTTTGGGCAAAGAAGTTCTATGGGGACGACTTTGTAGAATATCTGAAACGCACCTACAGCCCGCTGAACGTAGTCTTCCGCCTTGCCAAAGAAACCTCTCTGGTGCTGCTGAACGGCGGTGGTTTTGACGGCCCCGAATGGAGCGTGCGCGCCTCACTCGCCAATCTGGACGAGAAAGACTATGCAACCATCGGCCAAGGCATCAAAAAGATACTGGAGGAGTATGCAAAAGAATTCTTTAAAAATGGAAAGGCGAAAGGTAAAAATTGAAAATTGAAAGGTGAAAGGTAAAACTTTCAAATTTCAATTAAATAGTATACGGAAGCGGGTCAATCCATCGTTGTAGGTACGTAGGGAGAACGTGCAACCATGACGGCTCAAAACTTCCCGGATAAACACCAGGCCAATTCCCTGCCCGTTCGGCTTGGTGGAAAAGAAGGGGCTGAAGAGTTTAGCTTCGGTCTCTTTACTTATCCCCGGACCATTGTCAACGACTTCGACAGAAGCGGGGGCAGTGGTCCTTACTATTATCTCACCTTGCTGTCCGTTTTCTCCGGCGTCCCCCTCTATACTTTCGGCGGCATTCTTGATGATATTCACAAGCACCTGCTCAAAAAGAGAAGCATCCATACGCACCATTCCCACCTCCGGGTCGCATTCCAGACGTAGCTCTATATTGCGGTCATTGCACATTCCTTCCATGAAACGCTTGCACATGGACACCAACTCATTCAGCTGGACGGGTGCCAGGGGAGGTTCGGGTATCTTTACCACATCTGCAAAACGGGTAATGAAACGGCTCATCGAGAAACAACGCTCCGTACAAACGCGCATCACGTCGCAGATGTCCTCCATATCATCTTCTGTAGAAAGTGCCTGCTCCACTGTATCGAGTGTGGAAGTGATGCCCGCAGTGGTATTGTTCACTTCATGAGCTATCATGCGGATTACCTTTTCATAGGCACGTTTCTCGGCACGCATCACTTCTTCCGTCATACGCTCTATCAAGAAAAAAGGATGTTTGAACCCTCTGTCAATAAAAGAAGAATGGGTGCATTTATAAATATTCGCGTCATTGAGACGGACCACTGCCGTCTCGTCTTTGGGAATGGACGAAAGTTCGGCAGCCAACGGGGAGTCCATCTGGTCCAGCCGCTTTGCCATCGCCTCCTCCATACGGACACCGAGCATCTTTACCGCCATCGGATTCAGTTGCGACACTTCATCGTCCATTGTCAGGATAATAACCCCCATTGGAGATGCCTGAATCAGCAAATCCAAGAAGTGATTCTGCTCGCGCATGCGCAACCGTTCATTCTTGAGCTGCTCCATCATTCGGTTAAAGATATTCACAATGCGGTCTGCTTCGTACTGCCCTACCCGGCTGAGACGACTACTGAAATCCTGCTCGCGCAGCAACTCCATACCGCTGCCTATGGTGTTCATCGGCTTCACTATCTTATTATAGAATACTATCAGATAGATAAGGATAAACCCGATGAGCCCCTCCAACACGTACAGATACAAAGAAGGCTTTCCACTCAGCAGATATACCAGCATTCCACCCAGACCGAGCAGAAAAAGGACAAGTATGAAGAAAAAGAATTTTATGCGCACGGGACTTGAATATTATATTTTTCCAAACGTCTGTAAAGCGCAGCGCGGCTGATGCCTAATGACACTGCCACCTGACTGAGATTCCCTTTATGCTGTTCCAACGCCTGCAAGATAGTCTGCCGCTCTATTTCATCCAAGGTCATACCTGCAAAAGAAGTACCTTCGGCAGCTTTGGCCGGTTCGTCGTGACGCAGATATTGGGCATCGAAATCCGCGGCATCCAGCACCGGCTTGCCGCTGACCAGAATGGTACGCTCCACCAGATTCTTCAACTCACGAATGTTGCCCAGATAAGGCAGGCGGGAAAGGAAATTCAGAGCGTCGGCCGAGAAATCCGTACGCGGCAAGCCGTTCACCTCTGCCTGACGGTCGGCAAAGTGACGTGCCAGCAAAGGAATATCTTCACGGCGCTCCCGCAAGGAGGGCAGTTTTACGGTAATCAGGTTGATACGGTAAAAAAGGTCTTCACGGAAAGTACGTTCGGACACCATCTTGCGGAGGTCTGCATTAGTGGCGGACACAACGCGCACATCGACTTTGCGGGGACGGCTATCGCCCAGCACTTCGAATGTCTGGTCTTGAAGCACGCGCAGCAGTTTCACCTGGCAGGAAGGGTCGAGGTCACCAATCTCGTCGAGGAAGATAGTACCTTTATTTGCCATTTCAAAACGCCCTATACGGTCGGCGCTGGCATCGGTAAACGCCCCTTTCTTATGGCCGAACATCTCGCTCTCGAACAAGCTCTGCGAGATGCCGCCGAGATTCACCTTGACAAAAGGCTGCTTCACACGTTGGCTGTTGATATGGATGGCTTCGGCAATCAGCTCCTTGCCCGTTCCGCTTTCGCCCGTAATCAGCACCGAAGCATTGGTACGGGCTATGCGAGCCACTGTGTTCAGCACTTCCATCAGCCCTTTGGACTTACCTATAATATGGCTGCGATTCAATGCGGTAGTCTGCTCTTCCGGCACCTCTTTCGGGGCGGCCGTAAGCTCAAGGGCCGTCTCGATGCGCTGCAAAAGAGCAGCATTGTTCCAAGGCTTGGTTATGAAATCGAATGCGCCGGCCTGCATACCCTGCACGGCAAGCTGGATACTTCCCCATGCCGTCATCAAAATAACGGGCACATCGGGACGGAACACCTTTACCTGCTTCAATAAGGTAAGTCCCTCTTCTCCGGTAGTGGAAAGAGTGAAGTTCATATCCATCAAAATCAAGGCGGGAGCTTCGGCCCTAACTATGTCCATAGCTTCGCGAGGACTTGGAGCCGTTTTCACCTCATATCCGGCACGCTTCAGCATAAAGCTGAGGGAAGAGCGCACAGCACTATCGTCGTCTATTATCAGTATCATAAAAATTGTAGTTTGTTTCCCGCAAAAATAAGTAAAAAAGCAGAGTTATGAATGATAAGTTATAAGTTATTCACCTATAATATCGCATATACGGTACTTTTACCGGCAAATAATTCATAACTTATCACTTGCAACCCGTCGACTTATCCTCTTACCACCTCTTCAAAATCAGCTTCCAATTCCGTATCGCGTTCAAAATCCCAAAGGGTCAAGCTGCGGAGCTGATAGAAGTAATACCAATAGTAGTACAGCTCTGAAATATGCTTTTGACGGGCTTCGTCTTTAGAGTTCTGTGCATCGTTCAGGTCCAGGGTGCTGATTTTACCTATCATAAAGGTCTCTACACTGGTCTTGTAACGCTTCTCAGCAATGACATCCGCCTCTTCGGCTATGTCCAGCTGTTGCGCCTGGTTGTTGAAGTTAGCCACCAGCAAAAAGATGTCCTGATTAAAGTCCATCTGTTCCTGACGGATTCTGGACAAGACCACTTCACGGTTGCTCTTTGCCACCCTTACCTTGCCGCGGCGCTTGCCCCAGTCAAGGATAGGAATCTTGACGCCTACCTGCACAATCTGATTATCAAGCAAGTCCCGGTAGGCTGAAGAGAATTCATGGTTCTGCCCCGTATAGCCCACACTGGCAAAGAGGTCGATGCTGCGCAAGTTTCCGCGTGCCGTTGCCACTTCATAATCAGCTTCGAGCTGGCGGCGGCGAATGTTCTGTGCAAAGGAGTTGCGTTCCAGTGCCTTGTTCAGCACACGGTCATACTCCATCTTTATATCGGGAACAGTGGCGGGCAACACCGGATTCAGGCTTTCCTGCTCGGACACCCCGAGGAAAGAACGGAGCTGGAACATTTTTGCATTCAGGTTGCTCTCTGCCTCAGTCACGTCGGCCTTGCCCTGCAATGAATTCAGTTTAAGCTGCAACAAATCATTCTCGGATATCTGTCCCATTTTACGTTTGGCTATGGCCACTTCATAAAGGCGGTCGGCATTCGTCTTGTTCTGCATGGCGGTAGCGAGCGATTCTTTGGCCAGCAGCAACTCAAAGAAATAAGTGATGGTTTTCATCGTCACCTCTTCCGTAGCTGAAATGAACTCGGCCTTTGCCTCGGCATAGCGTACGGGCTCTATACGGCGGTTCCACTTCAAGGTATTCACTCCGAAGACCGGTTGCGTCAACTCCAGACTCACGGGGACTGACATGAACTGCTTCGCTCCTCCGGAACCCAGTTGTTTGAGATAATCCAGCGAAGAAGTCAGTGACAGCTTACCCCCCGTAAACCAAATGTTCTGGTCTACCGAAAGCTGTCCGGACAGCCCCAGTGTATTGTTGCGGACAAAGCTATAGGAGCCGTCGGAATTCTGGTAGGTACTGTAGGACTTGTTATAGTTGGGTAGTGTACCGGTGAAATTCACTTCCGGCAACAAGTCCGCACGGAATGTACGGTATTCCCAATACGCGGTTTTCAATTCATTCAATGCCACAGCAGCATCCACAGACTGCGTACGGGCCAGTACAATGGCCTCCGACAGCGTAATATTGCGTTCATGTCCCAAAGTATCATTCTGCGCCATGGTTGCCAACGGCATCAAAAAACAAACTGCAAGTAAAATATTCTTTTTCATGTTCAATCTTTAAAATTGTCGCAAACAGAAAAGCAAAGAGTGTGCCAAGTGGCCGGAAAGGTTTCATAGAGGGGTAAGTGTTCATTTTCGGACAGTGGGGATGTCCGTTAGCGGACGATATCAAGAAAACAACCGGTCTCTATCTAAAGTCTGAAAAAATCCTTCTAAAGTTCAATTAACCATTAATTAATTGATGAAAAATTTCTTTATTAAGGAAGAATTCTCTTTCTTTGTGCTGCTTTATACCTTTATTAAAAAGGATACAATACTAACATTAATTTATATAGTTATGAAGATTTCACACATTGAGCATCTGGGCATTGCCGTTAAGAGCATTGAAGAAGCCCTTCCGTACTACGAAAACGTTTTAGGTTTGAAATGCTACAACATCGAAACCGTGGAAGATCAGAAAGTTAGAACCGCTTTCCTGAAAGTGGGCGATGTAAAGATCGAATTGTTGGAACCTACTTCTCCCGAAAGCACAATTGCCAAGTTCATCGAAAAGAACAACGGTAACGGTGGCATGCATCATCTGGCATTTGCCGTTGAAGACGGAGTGGCCGGTGCGCTTGCCGAAGTCGAAGAAAAAGGTATCCGCCTTATAGACAAAGCTCCCCGCAAAGGTGCAGAAGGTCTGAACATTGCATTCCTGCATCCGAAGTCAACTCTCGGTGTCCTGACCGAGCTTTGCGAGAAACCGGAATAAGCAAGACTGTAAAATCATCAAATCATAAATTGTATAAACACTTAAAGAATATAAATTCATGAGTAATCAACTTGAAAAGATTAAAGAGCTTATAGACCGCCGCGCTGCAGCACGTCTCGGTGGTGGTGAAAAAGCGATTGCAAAGCAACACGAGAAGGGTAAATATACAGCTCGTGAGCGCATAGCCATGCTTCTCGACGAAGGCAGTTTCGAAGAAATGGACATGTTCGTAGAACATAGATGCACCAACTTCGGCATGGAAAAGAAACACTACCCCGGTGACGGTGTAGTAACCGGTTGCGGTACAATCGAAGGCCGTCTGGTTTATATCTTCGCACAGGACTTCACAGTTTCTGCCGGTTCACTGTCCGAAACCATGTCTCTGAAAATCTGTAAGATTATGGACCAAGCCATGAAAATGGGTGCTCCGTGTATCGGTATCAACGACTCGGGCGGTGCACGTATTCAGGAAGGTATTAATGCCTTGGCTGGCTACGCTGAAATCTTCCAACGTAACATACTTGCTTCGGGTGTCATTCCGCAGATTTCCGGTATTTTCGGTCCTTGTGCCGGTGGTGCTGTTTATTCTCCGGCTCTGACCGACTTCACACTGATGATGGAAGGCACTTCTTATATGTTCCTCACCGGACCGAAAGTGGTGAAGACCGTTACAGGTGAAGACGTTAGCCAGGAAAACCTCGGTGGCGCAAGCGTTCACTCCACTAAATCGGGTGTGACTCATTTCACCGCCCAAACAGAAGAAGAAGGTTTCGAACTGATTCGCAAACTGTTGAGCTATATTCCTCAAAACAACCTTGAAGAAGCTCCTTATGTAGATTGCACAGACCCAATCGACCGTCTGGAAGATTCTTTGAACGATATTATCCCCGACAGCCCTACTAAACCGTATGACATGTACGAAGTGATCGGCGCTATTGTGGACAACGATGAATTCCTTGAAATCCAGAAAGATTATGCAAAGAATATCATCATCGGTTTCGCCCGCTTCAACGGACAATCGGTAGGTATCGTTGCTAATCAGCCTAATTATCTGGCTGGTGTGCTCGATA
>ENA-OOVX01000446-OOVX01000446.1-human-gut-metagenome-genome-assembly--contig:-NODE-446-length-11414-cov-1.681926_pt1 | contig 11414 bp, 9 predicted proteins | sample MGYA00241401_ERZ501309 | MGnify/ENA primary metagenome ERZ501309 (study PRJEB25962, sample SAMEA2042282) | human gut metagenome | biome: human gut; feature: human-associated habitat; material: faeces... | reverse complement strand
CCGTTGCTCCTTTTGCTGCCGCCGTTGTTGCCGCTGCCCGCTGCACCCGCGTTGGGATCAAAGCCCGCCGCACCGCCGTTCTGCTGAGCCTGCTGCTGATAAATCTTGCCGAAAACTTCATAGGATACCTCTGTCAGCTTTTCGGTTGCAGCTTTGATCGCCTCGGAATCGCTGCCGTTGAGAGCAGATTTAACATTTTCAACTTCGGCGTTGATTCTGGACTTATCGCTCTCTGCAATCTTGTCACCGAGTTCCTTCATGGTCTTTTCGGTTTCATATACCAGAGTGTCGGCATGGTTGCGGGTTTCAACTTCATCCTTGCGCTTCTTATCCTCGTTTGCGAACTGCTCAGCCTCTTTGACTGCGCGGTTGATTTCATCCTCGGACAGGTTGGTGGAGGCAGTGATGGTGATGTTCTGTTCATTGCCCGTGCCGAGATCCTTTGCGGTTACATGAACGATGCCGTTTGCATCGATATCAAAGCTGACTTCGATCTGAGGCACACCCCTGGGAGCGGGTGCAATACCTGTAAGCTGGAACTTGCCGAGGCTCTTGTTGTACTGTGCCATCTCACGCTCGCCCTGAAGAACATGGATTTCAACGCTGGTCTGACCGTCCGCCGCAGTTGAGAATACCTGGCTCTTCTTGGTGGGGATGGTGGTGTTGCGGTCAATAAGCTTCGTGAATACGCCGCCGAGGGTCTCAATGCCGAGGCTCAAGGGCGTTACGTCGAGAAGAAGAACGTCTTTGACTTCGCCGCCGAGGACACCGCCCTGAATTGCAGCACCGATTGCAACACATTCATCGGGATTAATGCCCTTGAAGGGTTCTTTGCCGGTGATGTTCTTTACAAGATCCTGAACTGCGGGAACACGGGTTGAACCGCCGACAAGGATAACCTTATCAATCTGAGAAGTTTTAAGACCCGCATCATGCAATGCCTGCTGTACGCAAGTTTTTGTTTTGTCGAGCAAATCGGAGATAAGCTCGTTGAACTTTGCACGTGTGATGTTCATATCGAGATGAACGGGGCCGTTTGCATCCATCGTGATGAAGGGAAGATTTACGTTTGCGGAAGCCATGCCGGAAAGCTCAATCTTTGCCTTCTCTGCTGCTTCTTTAAGCCTCTGCTTCGCCATGCGGTCGTTGCGAAGGTCAATTCCGTGGGACTTTTTAAATTCCTCTGCAATATAGTTGATAAGACGATCGTCGAAATCATCGCCGCCGAGACGGTTGTTGCCGGCAGTTGCAAGAACTTCAAACACGCCGTCGCCGATTTCGAGGATGGAAACATCGAACGTGCCGCCGCCAAGGTCGTAAATCAGGATCTTCTGGTTGTTTTCCTTATCCATACCGTATGCAAGAGCCGCCGCAGTGGGTTCGTTGATGATACGGAGAACATTAAGGCCTGCAATCTTGCCTGCGTCCTTGGTTGCCTGACGCTGACTGTCGGAGAAATAAGCAGGAACTGTAATAACAGCATCAGTGACTTTTTCGCCGAGATAAGCTTCCGCATCCTGTTTCAGCTTCTGAAGAATCATTGCGGAAATTTCCTGCGGAGTATAGGACTTGCCTTCGATGGTGCGGCGGTAATCGCTGCCCATTTCACGCTTAATGCTGCTTACGGTGTTGTCGGGGTTGGTGATAGCCTGACGTTTTGCAACCTGACCCACCATACGCTCGCCGTTTTTGAACGCAACAACAGAGGGAGTTGTGCGGGAGCCTTCGGGATTGGGGATAACAACGGGTTCGCCGCCTTCAAGGACAGCAACACAGGAATTGGTCGTACCAAGGTCGATACCGATAATCTTTGACATAATAATTTACCTTTCTTTCCGGCGGAAAATAACGGTTCATGTTTTGATATGATTGCCGCCGTCCGCCGCGGCGTCAACGGTGCTGACAGAATCCGCACCGACCGCGATGGGTTTGGGATTTTAAATTTATTTCATCCCCGGTTAAGGGGTGATTTTTGCTTTTGATTGACTGATGCAGATCCGCTTTAAGACACGGAACGCATGTGTCCGGGTTCTGTGCTCAGGATTTGACTTTCACCATCGTGTGGCGGATTATCTTACCCTTTACACGGTAGCCTTTCTGAAGAACGGCTGTTATTGTTCCGCTTTCGGCATCGCTGTCATCTTCATCACGCATGACTGCATCATGCATATTCGGATCAAAGACGCCTTCGGCTTCTATTTCCTCAAGTCCGCTCTTTTTGAGGCAGTCGAGAAGCTGTTTTTGAATCTGTTCCATGCCTTTTGAAAAGGGTGAACCGTCGGATGTTGCGAGGGCACGCTCGAAATTATCAAGCACCGGAAGGATGTTTTTTATAGTTTCGCGGATGCCGTCATCGTAACTTTCGGCACGCACCGATGCATTGCGCTTGCGGAAGTTGTTGAATTCCGCCTGGATACGCTGAGCATCTCCGATTGCCTCGTCCGCGCTTTTCTTCAAAGTTTCGATTTCGGCATTCATGCGCTCTATTTCGGCTTTTGCGCGTTCAAATTCATCCTTTGAAAGCGTCACACCGCCGTTGTCCTCTGAATTTTCCGCTCGGTTTTCTGCGGAATTCTGTTCAACGGTTTCGTGTGCTTCTGCGGGCATCTTTTCATCCCGCTGAACGGGTTTCTTTTTGTCCTTTGCCATAACTTCCTCCGTGACGCGGGCATTGCTGCCGTTGTCCTTCATTATTCTGCTGCCTGTTGCGGCTATTCATTCTTTTTGAGCATATCACTCAAAACATTGCTCAGATTTTCGCTCACGCATTTAAGCACCGCAACAACCTTGCCGTAATCCATTCTTGTCGGGCCGATAACACCCATTGAACCCGCCTGTTCGTTGCCGACACGATAATTTACCGTGACAACGGAGCAATCTTTGAGTTCGGGGTTATCGTTCTCGGTTCCGATGCGCACTGTCAGCTCAACGCCGTCCTTGTTTTGAGTGAACACCTGTTGAATGCAGCTGCCGTTTTCAACCTCTGACAGAAACGACTTTGCTTTTGCAACATCGGAGTATTCGGGATAATCCAGCATATTTGCCGCACCGACAACCTCGACCTCCTGTTTGTTCAGGCTGTTTGTGAGAGGTTGAAGCATTGCCGCAACCGTTTCTGCCTGTTCACCGATTTCCTCCTTCAGAAGAGGAAGCAGCGTATTCTGCGCATCGGTAAGTTTGTAACCTGCGAGTCGCTCGTTCATCAGTTCCGCAAGCTGTTCAATGCTGCGCGGAGTCACTCCCGCCGGAACCGAAAGCATTCTGCTTGAAGTCGTCCCGTTGTTGGTGACAATAACGGCTAATGCCTTTCCGTCCGTTACGGGAATCAAACTGATACGCTTAAACCTTGCGTTTTTTATCTGCGGGGTTTGAACAACAGAAGTATATTTAGTGATGCCCGAAAGCATTCTTGCCGTTTCACGAATCACTTCGCCGACCTCGTTAACGCGTGTGTTCAGATGACGTCTGATGTATTCCGATTCTTCATCGGTCAGCTTTGCTTTGTCCATAATGGAGTTCACGTAGAGTCTGTAAGCTTTTTCGCTCGGAATCCTGCCCGCACTCGTGTGCGGCTGTTCAAGAAAACCGAGCTCCGTAAGGTCGCTCATCTCGTTGCGAATCGTTGCGGGTGAAAGCTCGATATCGTCACGCTTTGACAAAGTTCTTGAGCCGACCGGCGAAGCCGTGAGAATATAGTCATCAACGATCGCTTGAAGTATGCGCATCTTGCGAACATCCAAAACTTCCGTCATATTCTCACACTCCTCTGAATCATCGTCGCCCCTTTGGGGCATCTCATCGGGAAGCACTTGTTGTTAGCACTCATTCCCTTTGAGTGCTAACATTATAGCTCCGTTCCTTGTCTCTGTCAACAGTTTTTTCCGCTTAGTGAAAAATATATTATTTTGAGGTTGAAATTCTGTCTCCCAAAGTCTAAAATACAAACACTGCCGACACACATCGGCCGACCGTGTCGTCCACAATAACAGTTTCGGCATTAAACAAGGAATTTTATCTATGGAAATTAAAGGAATACAAAAGGTCACTCTGCTCGATTACCCGGGCAAGGTTGCGTGCACTGTTTTCACGGGCGGGTGCAATTTTCGCTGCCCGTTCTGTCAAAATTCGGATCTTGTGATCAGTCCTGCGTTGACTCCCACAATTGCAGGTGAAGAAATTTTCGGTTTTCTTCGCAAGCGGCGCGGTTTGCTTGATGCAATATGCATATCAGGAGGCGAACCGCTGCTTCAGCCGGACATTGCCGAATTCATAATGCGCTGCCGCGAAATGGGCTATCTCGTGAAACTTGATACGAACGGCTCCTTTCCCGATTTGCTGCAAAGACTTATTGATGCCAAGCTTCTCAATTACATTGCGATGGATATCAAAACCGCCCCAGAGCGTTACAGCGTTTTAACCGGTGTTCGGAATATCGATATCGGCCCGGTGCTTGCAAGCGTTGATATTATAAGAAACAGCGGTGTTGAGCATGAGTTTCGGACAACAGTTGTCAACGAGCTTCATTCCCCCGCCGATTTCGAGCGCATCGGTCAGTGGCTTAAAGGCGAAGAACGTTATTTCCTTCAATTGTTTGTCGATTCCGGTGCACTCATCGGCACCGGACTTTCCCCTGCAAGCGAAGGGAAAATGCGCGAATACCTTTCAATCGTTCAAAAATATATTCCAACCGCAAAGCTGCGCGGAATATAAACGCCGGTTGCTTTTCTTCTCCGGATATTCGATGCATCAATTTGTATTGACTTGTCTGCAGCTGCGTGATATACTTTATGCGGAGTTTATGATGCTCCGCATAAATATCGGAGGCTATTAATATGAAAGTATGTACCAACTGTCACCTGAGTTTTCCCGACTCTGCCTCGCACTGCACTCAGTGCGGCGCACCGCTGACCACGGTTGCAGACCAACCGCCGGTTTACTCCGGAGATCCTCTTGACCACACGGCGGAATTTGACTCCGCTGACATTTCCGCAAACAAGGTGTTCGCACTCATTCCATATCTTATGGGATGGTTCGGCGTGATTATCACTCTGCTTGCATCAAGCAGTTCACCGTATGCCGGTTTTCATGTGCGTCAGGCACTGAAGATTCAAATCGCCGCGCTGCTTTCGCTCGTGCTCGCTATCATCCCATTCCTCGGGTGGGTCGCTGCCTTTGCTTGTGAAATTATTGCTATTGTTCTCAACCTTATCTGCTTCTTCCGTGTTTGCAGCGGCAAAGCAATCGAAGCACCTATCGTTTCAAGCTTCAAATTTCTGAAATAAGCTTTTAATCGGCTTTCAAATGCTCCGACTGATTATGTAAGCAGAGATTTAAAGCTTATCCGAAGTCAATAAGAAAAGGGTTCCACGGACGCAATTCCGCGGAACCCTTGTTCAATTCATATTACTTTGTTTATGTGATTGATGTTTAAATCAGCCCGGAGGCCACTGCATGCTTCTTCCGCCGAGAATATGCCAGTGCAGATGCTTAACGCTCTGCTGGCCGTCTTCACCGGTGTTGATAACAACTCTGAAGCCCTTTTCGGCGATGCCGAGTTCAACTGCAAGTTTCTTTACAATCTCCTGCATATACGCAAATGTTTCGGAATCGCATTCAAGAATATCGGCAAAATGCTTTTTGGGAATCAGCAGCACATGCACCGGCGCCTGCGGTTCGATATCGCGAAAAGCAAGCACGCGCTCATCTTCATACACCTTTGTTGAGGGTATTTCTCCCGCGGCAATTTTACAAAAGATACAATTCTCCATTCATGTCCTCCTTGATGTATTTTATTTTAACGTCCGCAAATGTGTTGGGCGTTATTGCGCTGTTTATTCTGACCGCTGCATATGTATCCGTGCATCCGTATGAAACGTTATCGATGCATTTTTCTATCAAAACGTTCACTGTTTCTCCAACGTATTGTTCAAGGTATTCTCGTTCCGATTCCCTGCCGACAGCAATAAGCTCACCTGCTCTGCGGCTTTTTTCGGCATTTGACAGCTGACCCGGCATTGCATCCGCCTTTGTTCCGCTTCGCCTTGAGTACGGGAAGATATGAACTTTCGCAAAACCCACTTTACGCATGAATTCGATTGTTTCAAGATGCTCATCTTCCGTTTCGCCCGGAAAACCCGCAATAATATCGGTTGTAACGGCTGTTTCGCCGCCGAACGCCCTGCGCAGTTTTTGGCATAATTCAAAATACTGCCCGCTCGCGTATCCGCGCCGCATTCGTTCAAGCACCGTGTCCGAACCGCTTTGCAGTGAAAGATGGAACTGCCTGCATATGCGTTTATTATCTGCAAGTTCGGCAATTATTTCATCCGTCATCATATGCGGTTCAAGCGAACCGAAGCGAATACGTTTTATATTGTTCAGTCCGTCAAAGCAGCGCACGGCATCGCGTATATCCGTACCGCTGCGTAAATCCCTGCCATAGCTCATCAGATGAATTCCCGTCAGCACAACCTCGGAAAATCCTTCGTTGTTAAGCTTTTCGGCTTCGGCACGAACGGACTCAATCGAGCGCGAACGTAATCCGCCGCGTGCATACGGAATTGCGCAATAAGTGCAGAACATGTTGCATCCGTCCTGAATTTTGAGATAGGCGCGCGTGCGTCCCTCATGAACGGCACTCATTTCTTCAAATTCGTGTTCATGCATAACATCTCTGACAAGGATTTTTGCTCCGCCGGCTGCATTCCCGCTGCATTCCGATTTTTCGGGTTGTCCGAATTTTTTCATACCACCGCAGCAATCGCACAATTCTTTTTCTACACAATTGCATTTTTCGCCATTCGGTTCATTTTCCCGTCCTTCAGCAATGCTTTTTACAAGTTCGACAACGCGGTTCTTGTCCGCACTTCCGAGCACAGCGTAAACACCCTCCAGTTTTGCCGCCGCTTCCGGGCTTCGCTGCGCAAACCAGCCTGCCGCAATAAGTTTTGCATTCGGGTTCAGTTTATGCGCTTTTGAAAGCATTTGGCGTGATTTTCTGTCCGCAATATTCGTAACGGTGCATGTGTTGACAATGCAGACATCAGCCTCGGCCGGGTTCTCCGTGATTTCAAATCCCGCCTGAGTTAAGAGCTCCGCCATGGCATCACTCTCGTATTGGTTCACTCGACAGCCGAGTGTAATAAAGCAGCAGCGCATCATCCCTCCAGCTCATACATGAGCATTGCAAGCATTGCCATTCCTGCGGTTTCCGTTCGCAAAATCCTTTTACCGAGTGATACGGATTTTGCCGCAGGACTGTTTTTAAGGACAGATTCAACCTCTGTCGGTTCAAAACCGCCCTCGGGCCCGATAATTATTGCAATATCGTTCCCGCCTTCGTCGGATTTGCCTTTTTCTTCACCGAACGCCTTTCTCAAAGCCTGTTTCAGAGTCGTTTTTTCCTCATCCTCGTATGCTATAAGCACGGCATCAAATCCCGAAAAATCACATTCATTTAAATTTTGAACGGAGCTGACCTTCGGAATTCGCCCGCGCCCGGACTGCTTTGCCGCCTCCTGTGCAACCCGATTGAATCGTAAAAGTTTTGACTCCTTTGCTTCGGGTTTCACAACGCAGCGTTTTGAATAAACAGGCTGAATTGCAAATATGCCGAGTTCAACACATTTTTGAATTATCAGCTCAAGCTTTCCCGCTTTCGGCAGGCATTGGAACAGCGTTACACGATTCAAAGGCTCCGACGGGCACGGTGCATCGGAAATTGCTCCAAGCCGTACCTCACCCTTGTTCTCGTTCAAAATACGCGCAGTCATTTCCCTGCCGGTTCCGTTGATAAGCAAAAGTTCATCGCCCGGTTTCATTCGAAGCACCGTCATGATGTGTTTTGCTTCTTCGCCGTCAAGGACAATTTCCGTTCCGACGGTCAGTTTTTTATCAGTAAAAAATCTTCTCATAAGCCGATTCAGCTTTCACCGTTTTATATCCGGACGTTCGCAGCGCTGCTGCACCTGTACTAAGTATTGCTTACGATATTTTCGCCGCAAGCACTGCGCGCCAATCTTCGCCGCTGCATATTTCAACAGCTTCAAGTCCGTTCGCCTTCAGGGCATCAAGCACCTCATCCAGCCTGTCCGCAATTATTCCGGAGGCAATGAGCTTTCCGTCCGGTTTCATAAGCTGCGGAATTACGGGTGCAAACGCGATAATGACGTTTGCAACAATGTTTGCAAGCACAATATCATACTGCCTTCCGGAAATATCGTCTCGGAATTTTTCATCGGAAAGAATATCTCCGATTCTGATGAAGTAGCCTGACATATCAATTCCGTTCAGCTCGGCGTTTTCGGCAGCAACGCGCGCCGCGACCGGATCAATATCAATTGCATAGGTTTCTTTTGCCCCCATCAGGGAAGCGGCAATCGAAAGTATTCCGCTGCCGCAGCCGAGATCTGCAACGAGATCACCGTTCTTAATGTTTTCTTCAAGTAATTCAAGGCACATGCGCGTTGTGTGGTGAGTTCCCGTTCCGAAAGCCATTCCGGGGTCAATTTTCAGAACCGCGCGTGTGTTCCCATCCGGGATTTTTTCCCATGAAGGACAGACAAGCAGCTTTTCGCCGACAGGCATCGGTTTGAAATACGCTTTCCAATTATTCGCCCAGTCCTCCTCATCCACGCTGCGCACTTCGATTTTTAACGAACCCATATCAATGCCGATTTCGCTGCGCATACTGCCCAATTCCGCAATCGAATTTCGCACCGCCTGCTCCACCGCGGCATTCTCGGGAACATCGGAAACATAAGCCTGTACGGAAGGCTGTTTTCCCATTGCGGCCTCATCCGCATAATCCCAGTATTTTTCACACGAATGCAGCAGCGCGTCAATCTCCTCATCGCCCTGAACTATGTTAACCTGGGTAATCCCAAGCATATCAAGCCGCGCAAGAATTATCTCTGTTCCTTCCTCGGTTGTATATATTGTTATTTCTTTCCATTTCATAATCGGTTTTCCTTTAAGTTTTGTTCAATATTCCGAAAATCGGCATAATGTTCCTTCAGCCGAACAAACACGGACAGCCGGCAAACACATAAGCCAAACTGCCCTGTATCCGCATTTTCCGTTCCTTATTAAGTTCATTATAACATTGCCGCACCGTTTTGAAAAGAACGAATTCGCTGCTTTTCGGCATTCGTCATTGAATCGCATCCTCCGAATTCCTTTTGACCCAGTTCTCCGTGAAGCGCATAAATGCTGCGCATGCAGGCGAACCCGTGCCGATTGAACGTTCCGCGATTCCGATCGTTCTTGTGCAGGCAGGTTCAAGCTCGACCGCCGCACGGTTTCCGCCTATGCCCTTGAGTATCAGCTCCGGGACAATGGTCATCCCGAGTCCGCATTCCGCCATTGCAACGGCGGCATAGTCGTCACTTACGCTGTATTTTACACGCGGCCGTACACCGGCCGTGCGGAGAATTCTTCCGATATCATAGTTCGATCCCTCTCCCGGGATAATGAAATCAATGTCGGATATTGCTTCAAGCGGAAGGGTCTTACAGCCGGACGGCAGAAGTTTCGGGGGTACAAGCGCAAGCATCCTGTCAACACGCAGCGGGACAAACTTTAATTCCTTGCGCATCGTCCCGCTCATAAATCCGCAGTCAACCTCTTCGGCAATTATCATATCCTCTATGGTTTTGTACGTTCCGACTGAGACATCAATAGAAATATTCGGATACTCATTGCCGAACTCCGCTATGATTTTCGGCAGCCAACAGACGGCAACGCTTGAAAAAGCACCAACACGCACTTTACCCATGCGTACCCCCTTTATCTCCGCCGCTATCTGCTTCAGCATATCATCTCTGTTCACAACCTCGCGCAGCGTCTGCAGTATCCGCTCCCCCTCCTGCGTCAGCGAAACGCCCGTTTTGCTTCGCCGCAGCAGCTGAAAGCCGAATTCCTGTTCAAGAGCCGATACTATGTGACTGATTCCTGACTGAGTATAACCCAGCTGCTCCGCTGCCGCAGTCAGATTGCCTATTTTTGCAACGCGGATGAAAACCCTGTAGTTATCAATGTTCATGCCTTTACCCTTCCGTTTCCGCAGCAAACGCCCTTCCGCCGCGATCCATTCGGTTTTCTTATGGATATGATAACAAACATTCAGTTTAATTGCAATCCTTTTTGTTGTATAGTATCGAATTGTGCAAAGGTGAATGATTCGGTGCGGATTAATCCGTCCGCTCGCTGCACCTCAGGCATAATACAGCTTCCCCGAAAGGAAATCACATGGAAAACGCACAGCAGCCCGTTCGGAATAAAAACGGAAAAACCAAAAAACTTCCCAAATCCAGAATTTCATTTTGGGTCACTCCGATAGTATTCCTCATCTTCTTCATCGGTCTTTTTACCTTGTTTGCAATCCCCATGGGGCTTTCGAACATGCTCAGCACAGTAATGAATACCGCATTCGCTCTTTTGACCGATACCTGTCTTTACATCATGGCGATCGCAGTCATCATGGGTGCAGTTTCCGCACTGCTCACGGAGTTCGGTGTTGTTGCAATGCTCAATCACCTGCTTTCCCCGCTTATGAAGCCTATATACGGCCTGCCCGGTGCTGCCGCTCTCGGCATAGTCACAACTTATCTTTCCGACAATCCTGCAATTCTTTCTCTCGCGGAAGATCACGGTTTCCGCAAGTACTTCAAGAAATATCAGCTTTACGGCCTGACAAACCTCGGCACGGCATTCGGAATGGGGCTTATTGTTTCCACGTTCATGCTCGGTCTCGGCAATATTCAGGGCGGCAGCGTTGTGTCCGCAATTCTCATCGGCAACCTCGGTGCAATCATCGGCAGTGTCGTAAGCACAAGGCTGATGCTCATGCAAACAAAAAAAATCTTCGGCACAGAGGAATACGTTGAGGATTCCGCTTTTGACCCCTCCGAACAGTCTTCAGGCGGTGTTCGCAAAAAACAAAGTCTCGGCATGCGCATTCTGACTGCTGCACTCGACGGCGGCAAGAGCGGCGTTGACATCGGACTCAGCATCATTCCCGGCGTGCTTATTATCTGCACCATCGTTATGATGCTCACAAAAGGTGCCCCCGAAGGCGGTGTGTATACCGGCGCGGCTTACGAAGGCATTTCGCTGCTCCCCCGCGCAGCGAATGCAATCAAGTTCATTTTGCAGCCTCTGTTCGGGTTTTCCTCCACCGATGCAATAGCTGTCCCCATTACGGCGCTCGGTTCCGCCGGCGCAGCAACCGGAATCGTCAAAGAGCTTGCGGAAGCGGGTTCGGTCACGGCACATGATATTGCGGTCTTCACTTCCATGTGCATGTGCTGGAGCGGCTACCTCAGCACTCATGCCTCAATGATGCAGTCCCTCAAGCGTCCCGACCTGACCGGAAAAGCAATTGCGAGCCACACCATCGGCGGCCCCGGTGGGGG
>ENA-OOVX01000433-OOVX01000433.1-human-gut-metagenome-genome-assembly--contig:-NODE-433-length-11628-cov-1.555776_pt1 | contig 11628 bp, 6 predicted proteins | sample MGYA00241401_ERZ501309 | MGnify/ENA primary metagenome ERZ501309 (study PRJEB25962, sample SAMEA2042282) | human gut metagenome | biome: human gut; feature: human-associated habitat; material: faeces... | reverse complement strand
CTGATAAGCACGTCCATCTATATAATCATGGCCGAAAGGATTTCCGGAAAAAATATAAGGGGATATCTTAGGCATTTCTTCACGGGGAGTAAAATCAAATTTTGGCATCCGCAACGTATCAGATAAAACGGGAGGTGTCAACGTAGGAGGTTCGTTTATAAAATCCATACTTTTATCAGCCTCATTCATCTCATTGATAAACTCATTGATTTTATCTTGCCGGATGATGAGCGTATCCTTGTCATTTTCAACCTGAGCTATGCCATGCAAGGAAAGAATACAAAAGAATAAGAACAAGCCAATGCGTTTCATTTGTAAATATGTTTTTTCAAAATTACAATTTCCGCATTGACTTTTCCCGTTTCATTAAGACTTAATAAGACTTTTTGGCTGTATTCCTTAAAAATGCTATTGATTTACCATAGGAAGTTCCAGCCATTCGGTAGAAATATAATTCTTGCTTGAATCTATAGCAATTAATACCTGGTCATTATCCCGATTATAACTGCCGTCATAGGTAAAGGGAGTAATTTTACTATCAAATTCTCCTATAAAAGAAAGTTTTCCATCTTTAGGACTATACCACCATACTTTCTTTTTTGCGCCACTGATTTTAGTCAAGTCAACAGACATCGGGTTTCCGGAATAATTGTATACTAACAAATAATCCTTTCCGCGAGTCGCAATGGCTCTGTCATAACGATTCCCATTCGTACCGGCAATTACACTTTGATCCGGTACACGTTCAAAATAAGGGAAAGTTAACATCAGATTCTTCAGATATTTCATCTGATTGAAGCCGGGATCCTGCATTGCTTTATACCAAGGTTTCTCTATTCCATCAGCTCCATACCCACCGGGTGTACCCGGTTTCAAGAACTGCATGATATTATTATGTCCGTATGTATGTCCGCAAGAGCCCGCAAAAACAGACCAATATCCATAGCGTCTCACATCACAGTCACGCCAGCGTGGCTGGGCAGGATCATGCAATCCCTGAGGAATACCTTCATAGCTGGGTTCTGCATCCAGAACAGGCTTCAGTGGAGTCATGGACAAAGCCTCTTCTACATAACGCCAATTGTCTTCCTCCAATCCCGTAACAGAAGTATCACCATCTCCTTTTTTCTGACCATAACGCCTGTGTCCACTTTGGAACATATTCATATCCATCCACTCCTTATTATTCAGATGGGTAGCACTGGATGTACGACCAAACGGATGAAAGGTCATTATATGATTCTCGTCCACAGCAAGAATACTATTCGCCAACGCCTCCCAAATCTCAGTATTCCGGTCAGCATAAGTATCTCCACCGATTACCCAAATAATATTAGGGGCATCTTTATATCGTTCACCTAAAAATCTACCATACGCTTTGGCCTCTTCAACATTCATCTTTCCGGAGCGCACAAGCCCTCCCCAGATACATACCATCGCTATGTAAATGCCGTTCTGCTCAGCTTTCTGAATAATATAGTCCATGTGGTCCCAATATCCATAAATCCCTTTGCGGTTGATATCTTTGAAATTAAAACCGTCTGTCATGGAATACTGGCCGTAAATATTCATGGAAGGCACACCGTTCAATACCTGCACCTGCACCATGTTATATCCAGCATCCTTGCACTTATTCAGATAGTAAGAAACCTCGTCACGATTCAAGCGTTGCGGCATCAGCCATCCGGTTTCACCCAACCAGAAGAAAGGTACTCCATTTTCATGCTTCAGGTAGCGTCCCTCCTCGGACACCACCAGTTTGCCGTTCTTCCAGGGAATATACGTTTTCGCTTTCTGCGCCGGCAACGAAGTAGAGCAACATAGCAATAAAGCCAATAAGGAAAGTAATGCGTGTCTGTTCATCATTGTATTTTCAAATTCGTTTATTAATTAATTGACAATCTCCAAACAAGAGCTTTTATCAAAACAACAAGGTGTTTAAAAAAGGTCCTTATGTTTACGGAAAAGATGAAGACCTTTTTGACAAATGTCCTCATCTTTTTCAGATTATTCCTACTGCTTCATTTTCTCATATTCAATAGCTGCCAAAATAAAGGAACCTACTGATTTCGGATCGTTCTCTATCACCGGCTCACCTATGTAATAAGCAAAACTTCCATCCCGGTTTCCTTTACCGCCTAATCCTGCAACAGCACAACAGTTGGTAATAGTGTATGAACCATCAGGCTCTTCTTTAATGAACTGTTTGATCAGGCCATTAAAACCACGCTCTGCGGCCGCTTTATACTCCACAGGAATATATCCTTTATTCACCGCTTTACACAAGAAATATACAAAAAGCGATGAAGCGGAAGATTCCAGATAATTTCCTTTACGGTTATTCTGGTCAGTCACCTGCCACCATACCTCTGTTTCAGGCTCCTGGTATTTTACAATGCCTTCGGCTAACGTATTTATAATCGTCATAATGCTGTCGCGTCCTTCGAACTGCGCCGGCATATAGTCCAATACATCCACCACAGCAGCGGCATACCAGCCTATACTGCGGCTCCAGAAGTTGGGTGAGCACCCGGTTTCCTTATTTGCCCAATTTTGTGTCTTGCTCTCATCCCAGCCATGATAGAACAAACCGGTTTTAGGATCATACGTTTTACGGGCAATCAGCTTTATTTGATTCACAATATCGGCATTGACCGTAGTATCCTTGAATACGTTACCATATTGAGCCAGATAAGGAGAAGCCATGAATATACCATCCAGCCACATCTGGTGCGGATATACCAGTTTGTGCCAGAAACCGCCTTCACTGGTACGGGGCTGTTCGGCCAGTTGTTTGCGAAGAGTATCCATCGCCACCTTATAACGCCCGTCTCCCGTCTTTTCATAAAAATCGAATAAAATCTTTCCGGCATTGATATTATCAATATTAAAAGAAAGATATTTCATGGTCTTTATCTTACCGTCGGTGTCTATCAGACTGTCTGCATATATTTTTGCATAATTATAATAGGCAGTGTCACCGGTATGTTTCCATTCCTCCAACATGGATTTCACCACCAGTCCGTGCGTATAGCCCCAACGAGGCTTTTTCGCTTTTTCTATCATCCAAGGCTCAGGGAAACGTTGCATTTCCGACTGAGCCATACGTTCGCTCCATTTGATTTCTTCGGTCTGTTTAGGAGTGGCAGTACATGCACACATTCCACCTGCCAGCAACAATGAGCAAATAATGTTTAATCCTGTTCTTTTCATATTTCTTCTTTTTACTATTTTTCATCCTTACAATCAATGCAAGAATCATCACTTACCTAAGAATATATACTCTTCACCTGCTTTGGTTTCCAGATCATAAAGATAAGTTTTTTTCAACTCAACTTTATTCAATTTCGCTTCTTTATTTATAATCGGCTGTAAGATTTCGGGTATGGCATACAATTTATTCGGATTCTCTCCTTTTGCCTTTCTCAGCCCTTTGCCTGCCAGCGGATTTAAAGAACGCAAACGACAGTTTCCCCCATGACGGGATTTCACCACCAACCGGCTCACTTTACCATTCTTCCAACTCAAATCCAATTCAAAACCTCCACGAGCTATAATCCCGTTCACGCTTCCCTCTTTCCATTGCGCCGGCAATGCGGGAAGTAAATAAATAAAACCATCGTGGCTCTGCATCAGCATTTCTACGATACCCGCCGTACAACCAAAATTACCGTCAATCTGAAAAGGTGGATGGGCATCAAACAAATTAGGATAAGTTCCTCCTTTTTTCTTCTCGTTACGTACGAGAGTCAACTGATCGGTTATCAGTTTATAAGCATGGTCACCATCCAACAGACGGGCCCACAAACATACCTTCCATCCCATACTCCATCCGGTAGACGGATCGCCACGATGAATCAGCGAAGTACGTGCCGCATCAAACAATTCGGGAGTACGGTAAGGAGAAATCTGATTACCGGGGAACAAACCATAAAGGTGTGACACATGACGGTGCACATCCTGCGGATTGTCCCAATCCATCATCCATTCCTGCAATTGCCCCCAACGTCCTATCTGCATGGGCGCCATTTCCTTTAAACGCTGTTCCAAACGGGTGGCAAATTCAGCATCCGTACTCAATAATCGGGCGGTAGTGATTATCTGATTCCATAAATCGAATATCAGTTGGTTATCCAAAGTACACCCGGCAGCCGTAGTCGCTTTCCCGTTACTGCCTGCATGAGTATTCTCCGGAGAATTGCTCGGACATACCACCAACCAGTTATGCAACGGTTCCTTCACCATGATTTCATCAAAAAACTTACCGGCTTCTTTCATGATAGGGTAAGCCGAGCGGAGAAATTCCATATCGCCTGTATAAAGATAACGTTCCCACAAATGACGGCACAGCCAGGCTCCACCCGTAGGCCATAATCCCGACGGAGCCTTGTCTATAGCTCCGGTAACACGCCATATATCCGTATTGTGATGCAATACCCAGCCATCCGCCCCATACATAATCTTGGCCGACTCACGCCCTGTTTCACTCACTTCACGGATCAGTTGTATCAAAGGCTCGTGCAATTCGCTGAGATTCGTCACTTCGGCCGGCCAATAGTTCATTTCAACATTGATATTACATGTATATTTACTATCCCAGGAAGGAAATAATTTATCATTCCAAATGCCTTGCAAATTAGCAGGCTGCCCACCCGGCTGTGAAGAACAAATCAACAGATAGCGGCCGAAACGGAAATAAGTGGCCACCAGAAAATCATCCTTCGTTTCCTTGAAATTCTGTACACGCATATCAGTGGTTACCCCTGCATATTTGTCTATGCCTAAATCCAAAGAGACACGGTCCATATATTGCTTGAAAAAATCGACGTGTGCCTTACGTGATGTCATATAATCTTTACTTACAGCCCGGCGCAGATAGTTCTTCGCACGCTCCACTTGGTTACCTGTTATATCCTTGTAATTAGTAAAGTTGGTAGCAATGGAAATATAAATCACAGCCTCGTCCGCCCCTTCTATACTCAAGACTCCGTCACGACAAGATCGGGTTCCTCCCTGAGTACGTGCAGTCATACGTCCCTGAAATTCAACCTTCCCTTTGAGTCCTTCATGCCAGGAAGATACGCCCGAAAGGGTAACCTCCTCCCCTTCCGTCGCAACCATCACATCCTGATGCGGAGTAGTAAGATTGGCGTTACAAGTAATCTTTCCGGGTTGGCTGGCAGTAAGACGCACCATAACTACCTGATCGGCAAACGACGTCAGTGTTTCACGCTGATAAGTCACCCCGTCCACCTTATAACGCACGATGGTACGAGCTGAATCCAGGCTCAGTTCCCTATAGTAATCGGAATAACGTGTATGCCCCGGAAAAGAAATATGCAGATCGCCAAACGATTGATAGGGCATACCGCTATTGGTCTTCGCCATTACTTTCTCGGTAGCCAACGTTTGTGCTTCAAGATATTTTCCCTCGAACACCAACCGGCGCACTTTGGGAATATATTCCAACGCATCGGGATTAGCATTATTATTGGGACGTCCTGCCCAAATAGTTTCTTCGTTCAACTGGATATGCTCCACACCGGGATTGCCGAATACCATCGCTCCCAACCGCCCGTTACCCAGCGGAAGCGCTTCAGTCCAAACCTGAGCGGGTTCGTCATACCACAGTTTATATTCCTGTGCGGCAGCCTGCAAGTAAGAACTTGCCCATAACAGCCCCCCCACTATCCATTTTATTTTCATATTGATCTCTAGCTTTTATTAAAGGGAGACGAAAAAAGAAGACGGATGTACTCTGTGGAAAGAAATAAAAAAGTAAATATCATGAAAAAACTTTCCCTGGCACCTCAACAAATCCGGCTTCTCTATTGTTATTAAAATAAAACCATCTTATAAAATTAGAATTATATGAAAATAGCAGAGATTAAAGGAAGAGAGATTTTGGATTCACGTGGTAACCCCACTGTGGAAGTGGATGTGATATTGGAATCAGGGATTATGGGCCGTGCCTCTGTCCCATCGGGTGCGTCAACCGGTGAACATGAGGCATTGGAGCTACGTGACGGTGACAAGACCCGTTACGGGGGCAAAGGCGTATTAAAAGCTGTAGAAAATATAAATACCCTTATCGCTCCGGCATTGAAAGGAATGGACTCTATGGACCAACGTGGCATTGACAAAGCCATGCTTGATCTGGATGGAACCCCAACTAAATCAAAACTGGGCGCAAATGCTATTTTGGGCGTATCCCTGGCTGTGGCAAAAGCTGCCGCCAACTATCTGGATATCCCTCTTTACAGATACATCGGCGGAACAAATACCTATGTCATGCCCGTCCCGATGATGAACATCATTAACGGAGGCTCGCATAGCGACGCTCCTATCGCTTTTCAAGAATTCATGATTCGTCCTGTCGGCGCAAAGACATTCCGTGAGGCCTTACGGATGGGCGCAGAAGTATTCCATGCTTTGAAAGAGGTGCTGAAAAAACGCGGACTAAGCACAGCCGTAGGAGATGAAGGCGGTTTTGCCCCTGCACTGGATGGCACCGAAGATGCTTTGAATTGTATCCTTGCCGCTATTGAAGCTGCCGGATATGAACCGTTCAAACATATCACCATCGGTCTGGATTGTGCTTCTTCCGAATTTTATCATGACGGCATCTATGACTATACCAAGTTTGAAGGCCCCAAAGGGGAAAAGCGCAGTGCCGCCGAACAGGTTGCCTATCTGGAAAAATTGAGTTGGGACTACCCCATTGATTCGATAGAGGATGGTATGGCAGAAAACGACTGGGAAGGATGGCGCATGCTGACCGAGCGTCTGGGCAACCGCTGCCAGCTGGTAGGTGATGACTTGTTCGTTACCAATGTGAAGTTCCTGGAAAAAGGAATCAGTGAAGGTTGTGCAAACTCTATCCTGGTAAAAGTAAACCAGATCGGTTCGCTGACTGAAACTCTGGATGCTATCGAAATGGCCCAACGTAACGGCTACACCACTGTGACCAGCCACCGCTCCGGTGAAACGGAAGATGCTACCATTGCAGATATCGCCGTAGCCACCAATAGCGGACAGATTAAAACCGGTTCACTGAGCCGTAGCGACCGTATGGCAAAATACAACCAGTTGCTCCGCATTGAAGAAGAATTGGGTAACCGTGCCGTATATGGATATAAAAAAATAGCACGCAATTTTAAAGCGTAAGCGGTTTATATTCCCAATTCCATAAATGAAGACTGCCTCAAGAGGGATCGTGACGATTCCGGCTTGAGGCATTACTTTTGCACTATTATTTAATCTCAACTGGGCTACAACGTTTTTTCCTCCCATTCCTCCACCGTCATGGTTTCCGATGAAAAACTGACACCAATAGCCGTGACTTTGCGCGTGTCTGTCTGATAAGGTGTAGCATATCCTTTGTCCTCTATCTGCTGCAAGGCTTCAGCAGCCGTACCATCCAGTTTAAACTCAAATATATATACATAATCCTTTGTCTCCAATACACAGTCCACTCTTCCTCTTGACTGAGTTTTCTCCACATGCAACAGGCAATATACCCCAAGCAAACGGAGAATCAGATAGAAAGTATATTGAAAATGTTTTTCTGTCGCTTCAACCGTCTTTATCGAGCCATGAGAATCATAAGGTATATCCGCAAGGAAAGAAGTTAAAGCTGAACAAAAAGCCGTAGTTTCCCCTTCCTCAAGTAAAATGACGGCATCTACAATCCAGTTGGAAACTTCAAACTCTTGGGGTTTGAAATAATTGGCTGCCACCATGGTCAGAAATCCCTTTTTCACCTCATTATTTGGAAAGTCCAACAGGTAACGGTTTCTCCGGGAGTCGTATTCCTTGATCGTCAGATAGCCGCTTTGATAAATCATAGGCAGCGGTTTTTCCACATCGGCCTTATAATCGACAAACATCGAAGGATCATAGTAACGCCCAGTCAATTCATCCATCTGCTCGTGGTTATGCCGCAGAAGTTTGATCAAATAAGTAGGAGTACCTGATGCAAACCAATAGTCGCGGATATCGTTCATATCAAAAGCATTGAGCAGGCTGAAAGGATTATAGACACCAAGCAAGCCGCTGCCAAAATGATAGCCATCGTATTGCATTTTGAGTACGTCTTTCATTTCCTCCACTGTATAATTGAACTTTTCAGCCAAATTTGCAATAGGTTCTGCAAAATAATGTTCCAATTCCACCTGAGTCACACCACACAATGCTTCATAATGATTATCCATACTTATATCTTTAGGCTGGTTGAACCCGCTGAACACACTGACTTGCGAAAATTTTGTCACTCCCGTAAGCAACACAAACCTCAAGTATTCATCAGCCCCTTTGAAGGTGGAATAGAAAGCTTTCAAGATTTCGCGGTTGGCATCTTCCAGAGGAGTATCCAATGCATCGAGAATAGGCTTGTCATATTCATCTACCAGTACCACGGCACGATGCCCCGTTTGCTGATAGGCTAGAGAAAGTATTTGTTCGAACCGCTTCCCCATAGGAACCTCACGGGGAGTTTCTCCGTAGATTTTCTCCCAGTTGGCAAGATAATATTCTATGGTAGCTTCCAAGTTTCCTTTTTCCGTAAAGTTAACACCGTTGAAATCTATCTTGAACACAGGATACTGATGCCAGTCTTTCTCCAACTTCGCTATCATCAAGCCGTCAAAAAGTTCCTTGCGCCCCTTGAAATAGGCATCCAACGTGCTTACCAACAAGCTCTTCCCAAAACGACGGGGACGGCTAAGAAAACAAGTTTTGGTCGTCGTTACCAAACGATAAACCAAATCGGTCTTATCCACATAGACCCAATTACCTTCTATTATTTGATCAAAACTCTGTATGCCAATGGGATATTTCATCATTCTCTTTTTCTTAAATGGATTGTTAATGCGAAGATAACGACTTCTCTTCGCATTAACAATAAAAGTGGGAAAACAAATTCATTTCAAGTGAATTTAATGCCCATGTTGTCGGCTATCAAGTAGAGGTTGTGTCAAAACGTTGGCACAACCTCATATACTAACGTGAAATCATACAAGGCAAAATTAATTTCGCCAACGAGTTATATTATACAGCCCTTACAGCTGTCATTCCACAACACAAGAATATTTTTCTTTCAATCCCTCCAAACTCATCCCCGTAAAATAATCCTCTATAAACTCCCATCGCTGCTCATCGCTCAGTTTTGTATTGCCAAAGAACAGCCGGAACAACTCTATCTGTTCCTGGAATATTTTCTCATTATTCTCCAGCACATGGTTCTGATAGTCCCCCGAAGCAGCTTCCTTTTTCAATATCTCCGCATCACGGACACGTACTCCAACAGAAGGAACACCCCCCTCTACGGTAAAGTCCACCACATTGAGCATAGACAACAAGTTGAGCAACATATTGAGATCGGAGAACGGAGTGACATAGAACAACAGCCGGTCTCCTTTCTTTCCTGTGATACGCTGGGCACACAACTTCTGGTAACGGGAAAGCAACAAATCAAAACCACGGGTAACGGTAAACATCAGTTTGTCTTCATCTTTCTTCTTGGCACTGGTGATGTAACTCACACTTCTGCCCTCCTCTACCCTGGACTCCAGTAACGAAGTGATAAAACGCTTGGCAGAAGGAACATCCATATCATACGCCGCAAAAATACTACGCAAATCGTCCTCCTCGAACTTTCCTTTATTACCATACAGACTCACCGTCAACAAATCTTTCAAACTCTTCAAGAGACTTGCCAGCTTGGAGCAGATATCCGCCGCACTCTCTTTTAACAAGACATCATGCTTACCCACAGCTGCCGCACGAACTCCCTCAAAGAGATTTCCATTGTATAAATCGCGCTTAAACTCACGGTATCCCATCTCCGAGAAACAATTCTCCCACAAAGATTCAAAAGCCACCTTATAGACTCCTTCAACCCCTTTCACGGGAACCATGTACTGCTTGTATTTTTTACGGAAAGCGGCATCACCCGTCTTTTCCTGCACATAGCCATCGGAAAACAACGTCTGTGAATTGATTTCAACAGGAGAACCGCCATGCCGGAAACTCAAATCCTCTTCTATCCATAACAAAGCCGTTTTGACGACTTGCTCCAAATCCGATTCATATTCCAGCTTGTTCTTTTTACGAGGCAACTTCACTGCAAATTCAAAATCGGATAAAGACATCTGCATTTCATCACTACAGCCTTTCATCAGATATATTTCCCAAACTTTCTTCAGAATCATCCCCAACTGTTCCTGGGAGATGGCACCCGCAGAATGCAGGCGTTTCATATAATAAAAGTCGCGCTCATTAAAATCCGTCACCGCCACACCCGTAATGTTCTTATCACGGGCAGCACGGCCAATCTCCTGAATATAATCGACAAAGGTGCTGGATGGAGCCACATGATATACACGGTCAATATCGCTGATATCCACCCCCATACCGAAAGCTTTCGTAGCAACGATTATTTTTTTCTCACCCTCCTTAAAAGCTTGTATAATTTCGGCTTTTTGCTCTTTATCCTTTTTACCATAATAAGATGCCACCCAATGCCAGTTAGCCGGATACACCCAGGTCTTCAGTTTCATATCTATACCTCCGGCAAAAGGATAATAAATGATAGTCTTATGCCCGTCCAGAAAATCCTCCACCCGGGCGGCAACAGTACGTTGCTTGGCCTTATCGTAGGTTTCCCCCTCCTCTATGGTCATGGCGGTAATGTCAAAGCCGATATTTTCACGCTTCACCGTGCCCACATACAAGGCACACGGAGCAAGATGCAACGACCGGATGGTATCAAAAATCATATCGTTCCCGCCTTCGGGATTCCACACAGCAGTGGCCGTCAATGCAAAAACAGGGAATACATACCCCAACGCATTCTTTAAAGCTTCCAAATGACGCCCTAGAAACCAATAATCCACCCGGAACTCTTTACCCCAAGTGGTCACGGTATGAGCCTCGTCAACCACTACCAGTCCGATACGGCGTTCACCTACAAAATAACTGATATCATACGCCAACAATAATTCAGGGGAAAGATAAAAAAGATCAACCTCCCCTTCACGGACACGACGATATACTTCGTTCTTTTGTTCAGGTGAAAGATCGGACGAAGCATACGCCACACGTTCATACCCTAGTTCCCGCAACGCCTCAACCTGGTCCACTATCAATGCTTTCAGCGGAGAAACCACAAGAGTAAGAAGCTTATATTCATTACCCAGATAAATAGCAGGGAGCTGAAACAACAATGATTTTCCGGCTCCGGTCGGAGCTGTCAGGAGCAAATTATGAGCAGACGAGTCACCCTTGATCCCTTTTTCGGCTTCCATAATGACCTCCTCAATTAATTGTCCTTGAGACAATTGCAATTTTTCCTTACCTCTGAACAAGTCATCATAAACTTCTAAATTACGGAAATCTTCATATCCGTACACTTCCTGCAAAAGGACTTTTACCGCTTCACGGCATTTAGACGGCAATACTCTTGCCACAATCTGTGACTCTATCATAAAAAAGAACTCTTAAATAACGGTTGTACCAACCTTAAAACTAATATCAACGCAAATATAATAAAAAAAAGCGAGAAGAATGAAGATTTCTTCGTCCTTCTCGCTTTTCCGAGCCTCTTGTCGGATTCGAACCAACGACCCC
>ENA-OOVX01000431-OOVX01000431.1-human-gut-metagenome-genome-assembly--contig:-NODE-431-length-11654-cov-1.584102_pt1 | contig 11654 bp, 8 predicted proteins | sample MGYA00241401_ERZ501309 | MGnify/ENA primary metagenome ERZ501309 (study PRJEB25962, sample SAMEA2042282) | human gut metagenome | biome: human gut; feature: human-associated habitat; material: faeces... | reverse complement strand
GGCGTTGCTCTATCCAGCTGAGCTACGGAACCATCCTTAATTGCGAGTGCAAAGGTACGGTTTTTATTGAAATTACCAAAAGAATCCGCAACTTTTTTGCATTAACAATCTATTTTTTTTCTATTCAGCATCCAAGCAAAAGGTAAATAGCAACAAATATGGAAAGCGTAAGACACTATATATGACTCTATTCCAACCCATTCCACCAAATTCGTATACATCAATGAAGAAAAGAACTGAACTATAAAAAAAAGCGCCACAAAGTAATCGGCAAAACGAGAAAAGAGACAGGACATACCTTTTATTATATCCTTATCATCCCGAAAACGTCCCGATGCATAACCGAAAGCCATACCCGACAATCCCACACCAAACGAAATGAGATAATAAATCCCTTTTTGAAACGGAGAGTTCGTGAGAGATCCCGTCACGCTACGCAACATAGTCCATGGAGCAAAAGTGGTGCAAATAATCATTATGATATAAACAAGCAGTATACAACCTGCCAATATCAACGCACGTTTTTCCTTACGGGAAATGGGCTTTCCTCTTTTCACTATCCTCCCCAACGTACCCCATACCCCGGAATGAACCGTAATGCCGAACCCTAAAAAAAGCATCATTACTATGCCCAATGCCGGTGTCTGGACAAAATTCCCCATAGCATGCCTCAATTCCCACCGGATTCCTTCGGGACTGAGCAGGCTTTGCACCTTCCCCAGCCCATAAATACTTCCTATCCATGAGAACAAGGCTACAGCTACCGTCAGCAGAAAAAACACAGTAGCGGTATGAGGAAAATAATATTTACTCTTCATCCGGTTCCAAATTATCAATGTCAAGAATCCGCAACTCGAAAGCACGGGTCACCAATCGACAGGCATTGACACCACTTCTTTCATCCAATGTGAACAAACGGTTTATCAATTCATTCTGACGCTTCTCTATGGATTTGACCCCGAAAGGCATCCCTTTCAGATTAGTAATCATTTCTTTGGTATACCCCAAGGCCAGATGGCGAAGCAAACGCTCATCATATTCATCAATATCATAATCGATGACAGCTTCCTGCCTGCGCTGTTCCTGAGCCACCGACTGCTTGAAACGTGCCACTATTTTCTCCAGAATGGGATAATTGAAAACCAGTTTCTTGCCATCCATCACCGCCTGTACATCTGTGGCAGTCAGCAACTCTCCCGTCTTCAGGATTATACCATCCGCACCCGCATTCAGCGCATCCACCCATAACTTTTCGTTCAATACCTCACCAGTAAAAATCAGCACCTTCATATCCGGATAGTTCTTCCGCAAAGAAGAACAGATTTCCACACCGATGGTAGTCGATCCCCCCAAGCCCAAGTCCAATAAAACCATATCGGGCAACTGCACTTTCAGCAATTCCCAAAACTCATTCTCAGTCATAGCCGTTCCGATGACTTCCGCATTCGGAATTTCGTGTCTGAATATCTCTTCCGTTCCTTTTAATTCCAGTTTGACATCCTCTACAATGATGACTTTAAATCTATTATTCTCCATAATATGCATTGTTTTTTTACATTCTACATTCAACGGGCAGGCAGGGTGAACCATACGGTGAACCCTCCTTCAGCGGCAGGCTGCGCATTGATACGGCAACCGCGTCTTCCGGCAAATTCATCATGGTCACGAATCACCTGCTTACAAATAAGGTATTCCGTACCGGTCAGAACTCCTTCCTGCCCCTGCTTCATACGAGACAGATGCGGGTAGAACAACAAGTTCAACTCCTCCTGCGACTTTTCGCGACGCGTATCGCGGAAATCAAACCGCACAAAATCCTTATCCTTATAAATACACAATTCCAAAATACCATCCACCTCGTATGATAGCGCTTCATCTATTAAATTCTCCAACATAAACTTCAGCTGAATGACATCTCCCAATACGGAAACATGTTCCACCTCCGTCCTCAGTTCTACCCGATGCGGCATACGTTTTCCAGCACGTTTTATATACCGTACCGCATAATCGGCCAGTTCGCCGGCTTTCACAACACCTCTGCGGAAAGTAATTTCTTCCAACTGACGTGCGGCGCATGAACTCAGCAAAGTAAATATATCCTTATAATAACTGATCAACTCACCAATCGTTTCTACTTGCACAGCTTCGTTTTCTCCAGCCTGACGGGTGTTCAACCTGTCGATAATCTGTTTTATCCGGTTAGGATAATAGATTGTCTCATGCTTAATGGTTGACAAGCAATTGTCCAATACCAGATTTTGCACATGCAACTGGTTTTCCTCCCGTATGGCTCGGCGCGCATCATCCTGCGCACTTTCTATATCCCGATATTTCTGCGCCATCAGTACCACTGCATTATATACAATGATGGCTACATATCCGGCCACAAGCTCCAGCATCAAGCGGTCGTCCTCACGCTCCACAGGCAAAGCGATTTTCAATGCCAGCACACCCGTGCAACGATTCTCGTTACCTGCTTCCACCCACAAGGGCAAACATTTTACCCTATCTTTCTCACGCCAATAAGGTGTCTTCGCGTCAAAACTACGAGCCATCATCTCACGCATTTCTTCATTCTCATCCTCCACCGGTGAAAAAGCATAATTCAAGCTGTGGTTGTCTTCACTATAAACCGCTACGCCCAACACATCAACGGGCAGCAACTCATTTACCGTTTCAAACATATCCTTGACCAGACTTGCAGCAATATCCCGGTCGGCTCTTCCGTCAAGCAAAGAGGCCGAAAACACCTGCTTGTTGATTTCCAACACCTGTTCCAAGTTATAACGATAAATCAAACGGTGGCGGAAATACAGAATATAATATCCCACCAGCAATACCAACAAAATAACCACACAAAGAATGATAGCCACCGTCTTATTATTGGCAGAAAGCTGCATCTGGCGGCAATATTGCTCCAATGAGGTGTCCTCACTGATCTGTTTGTACAGCGCCGTATAAGCATTATTGTTATAACGATAAGCCTCCAGATTACCTAAAGCCAAAAAGGCGACTGCTGCCTCGTTGCGAACATCCAGCAAGGCATAGTAATCGGTATCAAAATGCCGGTTGAACCAATCTAAATCCGCTGCTACCCCCTCTCCTTCCAATTCCAACAAAGGCCCTTTGCTGCCCGAATACATAATATAATGCTTATTCAAACAATATAGAGCACTGTCCGCATAACACAATGCCTGTTGATATAATCCATCAATGTTACAATTGTAAACATCGTATGCATATTCATTCGCAACAGCCAATAATTTATCATATCGCTGAATGGAATCATTGACAGTGAGCTGTTCAGCTTTCCCATCTTTCTCCCTCCCCTCATTACATCCTGCCAGGACAGGAAGAAAAGCGACCAACACCAACATCAACGTTTTGCGCACTCCTTTGGGCAAACGGAAATAGAAACGGCTGCCTTTCCCCAATTCACTTTCTATCCGGAACAGGCAGACCCGGAATATCTCATTGGTCTTCTTATATTTATCAATAATGCCTTTGCAATTCATCAAACCGAAACCGTGACCTTTATTCTTCTGCAATTCGCTGACATTTTCGCTGGTCTGCAATCCGATTTTACCCGAATCATAAACTTTCTCACTCAGAATACGCTCCACATCTTCCTGTGAAAGTCCCGGACCGTCATCTTTCACCGAAATCTCCACGTAAGATTCCGTTTCCTGCGCATAAACAGAAACATTTCCTCCCGGCTGCGTATATTTACGGGCGTTTTCCGTCAATGTATTTATCATGAAAAGCGTCAGAGCCTTATCCGCTTTCACAATGGCGGCAGTCGGCTCTATGGTCAGAGTCTGTTGTTTCATCTCGAAAGTCTTACGCCCTTTTACCAGTACATCAAAAAGGGAATTCAACTCAAAATTCTCTATATTCAAACTCAGTGTCCCCTGCCGCATCTTAATCCATAAGGCCAAAATATCATTATACTCATTGATACGGGTAATCAGTTCGTCGATATAACGGTATTTGCTTTCTTTTATTTCTTCGTTCTGAATGTAGTTGTGTGCGGTTAGTTTATGCACTTCATTCATGATTCGGTCTATATAAGGCATAATGCCTGTGACAATAAACAAACAGGCTTTCTTCACCAGATTCTGCCGTTTATTCTCCGCCAAATGCTGTTCATGGACATATTGCTCCTTTTCCAGCCGTTTCCGTTCATCGCCCAACGAAATAAAAGCCAGTCCATTCTCCAGTGTCCACGAAATGTAAGGTGTAATGACCCTCATCAGTGCTTTATCATCTTTCTTCATTTTGTGCTCCGAATACAGGTGCACCTCGCCCAAAGGTTGTTCCCTGCCCGGAATATTCAAGATAAAACTTGTACAAATCCCTTGCCCCGGCACCTCATTCCCCTCTCCATTTTCAGCCACAATACGGAAGTCCGTCGCTCCCACCAACGAAAGGATATCCTCTTTCACCGAGGCAACTACCGCTTTTGTCACATCCTCTATCTCCCCCGCATCAATGGGTACGGAAGCCGTTATCTTACGGCATATTTCCAAAGTACGTTTCAACTTATCAATATAAAGAGCATTCCGCACACGCCATCTTTTATTCAATATCCAAAATAGAATGATAAGGACAACGATACCAATCACCACTACCACCAGAAGTCCGTTCAAGGCTTCCGATTCCTTCTCCAACGCATTATAACGACTCTCCAATTCTTTGTCCTGGCGGGTGTAGTCCAAAATATCCAGATAAATATTACGATTATAATCCGACTGGGGTTTCATTCCTAACGCTGCATATGTTACACTCAATTGTTCACGGAAACGGGCAATCCATTCGGGAACACTTTTTATACCATCGTCATTAATCCATTCCAGTTCAATGGAAGTGGTAGCCATGGGAACATACGGACGTAGCCTGTCCATGGTATCCGTACAATGGTAATATTTCTCGTGATGCCGATTGACGTACCCCAGTGCTTCCGACAAGTAATGCAGCGCGTCTTCATACCTGCCTTGCTCGTTGCTGCACGACGCCAAAGTGCGGTATGTACCCGAAATCTGATACAAATCTCCATATTTTTTGAACAAATCCAAAGCCTGCCAGGCAAAACGCATGGTCAATTCCTCCCACGACAAGTCCTCGTTATTGATGGCACGCATCACATTGGGACGCCTTTCCATTATCAAATCGAAATTTTTCCTCTCTTTCAGCAATTCTGCCATTGCCTGAGATGCATTCGCCTCGAAATAGACATACCCGTATTCCCTGCTGATACCCAGACATTCTATCAGATAGTTAAACTCACCCAATACCACATCCTGCGGTGTATCCGCTTCATACATACCGCCAGACCCTTTCATATAATAATAATAGAGCAATTGGGCAGTATCACTTTCCAGCGCCTCGTCTACTTTTATTTCATTAATCGCCTCCAAAGACTGCTGTTCCTGCTGCAAATAATAGTAATAGATGGCAGAAGCAATGAAAAACTCGGAACGGGCATAATTAAGCCGCTCCAGCTCTCCGGGATCGGTTATAGCAGAACGGTCATCACTGATACGCTTCATACGCCGTAACGCACTGTTACGATAATCATAGAACTCCTTGTTCATGGCGGTACGCTGACAAATTTTCATCATACCGATATCTGCTATCAAACATTCCAATTCATTGTTTGATTCCTCATATACGCGAAGAAAAAGATCTTCGGCTTTTTCAAAGTCCATGTGGATAAAGGCGCAGAAACCCTGATTATTCAATGCCCCGGCACGCAGGGAGGGGAATCCATCCGCCAGTTTGTAGGCGTCATGCGCCGCTTTACACGCTGTGTCCAAATTTTTATAGCGCATACGATAAGAAAGCAAGTTCAAAGAATCCGCCTGACGGTATATAGCCATATCCTTCTTCTTTTCACAAGAAAAGAAAGTCCCTGCTATAATCAATAAAACCGCCCATACAGGCAATAGACACATATTCTTCATAAACATCCCTTCTCCTTTAGGTTAACCACCCACCAATAAAAATACAAAAATATCAATTATCCCCCGAAATAAAAGCAAAACCTGGTAGAAAATAAGAAAGCCACCCCGAAGGATGGCTTATAAAAATCTTTAAAAGACGAATGAAGGATTATTTAGAAGCTTCCAAAGATGCTTTTCTAAATTCTTTCATCAGTTTTTCCAATTCCAATGATGCTTTACGTGCGCGTGTTCCTGCAGCTTTGTTACCTTTTTCAATCTGCAATGCTGCATCAGACATAAAAGCTTCGTTCAATTCTTTGATTTTAGCAATTAATTCGTTCATGTTCTTTTTTTTATAAATTATAAAACGGTTCAAATTAAATTCTTTTTTGGCAATAAATCTCCTATCCATCTCTTTTTTTACGATTTTTCAACAGTTGATCCTCGTTTACAGGGTATTTCAATCCATAACAGGCAATATTAAAACGCCCTCTTGAATTTACAAACGATTATCAGCTGAAAATATAAACAATCACTCCGGTTATCAACACATACGCCAATGCATATGGAATGGCGGATTTTAGGATTTCTCCTTCTTTTCCCTGTTGGTTTCCGGCAGAAGTGGCAATAGCGATACTTTGCGGAGAAATTATTTTTCCACCTGTCGCCCCCACCGTATTGGCTGCCGACAACCAGTCGGGACTTACTTGAATATGCCCGGCCACATTAGCCTGTAATTTGCCGAACAAAATATTTGAAGAAGTGTCACTGCCCGTAATAAAGGTACCCAGGCAACCTATAACAGGGGCAAACAACGGATAAAGACTTCCTGTAGCAACTGCCAAAGCAGTGGCTATAACTGAAATCAAACCTGCCGTATCCATGATAGTGGACAAACTCACCAGACAAATTACCGTGATAAAAGTTTTCTTTAACTGCTTTACCGTATTCCAGAGTACAGCAAACAGCTCCCATATCTTGGCTCCCTGTATCAGCCCGCCGACAAACGTGCCTACAAAAAGTAAAACTCCCGCATGGGTCAGCCAAGAAACCGTATAATTCATAGTTGAATCATTAATCGGAAGACTGATACGGGTCACCCAATTATTTTCAAGTGTTGTACGTAAACCGGGAAACAACGGACAAGTCAGAACAATCAAGAACAAGATAAGAAGATAGATACTCCACGCGTTCAGTACCTCTAGCCCTTTCAATGTGCTTTTCCTTGCTTTTTCCTCTTTAGAAGCAGTCAGTTTGCCATAGGCTACAATAACAATGATAGATAAAATACTTCCAATAATAGCCGGAGACTCCGCCCCCATATAGCGGGCGGCAATATACTGGCTGCCTAATGAGACACCACCGACCAACAAAGACAGGAAAATATTTTTAGGTAAGGATTTTAATTTCGAATCGGTCAGGAACAGCAATACGAAAGGAATGAGAAACATCAGTACCGAAAGCTGCAACACGACATTGGCGCTTAGCACCAATACATCCAGATTCGTTTCTTTCGCCAATACCAAGACCGGTGTACCAATAGCCCCAAAAGCAGTAGCCACACTATTGGCAATCAAACTGACTGTTGCCGAAAAGACCGGTTTGAATCCGAGACTGACAAGAATCGCCGCCGGTATAGCCACTGCCGTACCAAATCCTGCCATAGCTTCAAGCAAGCCGCCAAATCCCCATGTCAACAGCAATACCTGAATACTTTTATCGGTAGAAATAGAAGAAAACTGTTGCTTGATAATCTCCATTTTTTCAGTCTTCAATAAAACATTATAGCTGAATATCGCCATCAAAATAATAATCAGAATAGGAGAAACAGCTTTCAATGCACCATACAGAAAAGAAGACAGCAAATCGTTTACCGGAAAATGAAAGCCGAAAAAAGCAATCAGCATAGTAACGACAAGGGAAATCACACTACTTTTGTCACCGGACATTTTAAAAAACGCCATCAGGATAATTAATAGCAATACCGGAATAATAGCAAGGACTAGATTCATAACCATTGTATTTAAGTTAAAGAAACGGTATCCATAAACTCTTAAATTAAGCCTTTGAAACCCCACTTCCGCAAAAATTCTTTTTTTAATATGCTGATTATATGACTAGTAATGGAGAGTTTTTTAAAATCGTAAATGAAAAATTAACTAAAGTCCCGGCTCCGGAAAATTTAACTGAATATACTTATTATAAAAATAAAGTAATGCCAGAAGCATGTATAATGTATCTTTACACAAACCTCCGGCATACACTTCTTATCCATATATTGATTTTATATTGTAGTAATATTCCTTATTCTATTAATATATCTTATTAAATTCCAGCTAATGCCTGATCCAAATCGGCCAGCAAATCATCTATATGTTCCGTACCTATTGATAAACGCACTGTCCCCGGATAAATACCCTGTTCCGCCAATTCTTCCGCATTCAACTGGGAGTGAGTGGTACTGGCAGGATGGATAACCAATGACTTCACATCGGCGACATTGGCCAATAAAGAAAAGATTTCCAAACTATCGATGAAACGATGTGCTTCTTCCTGACCACCTTTCACTTCGATAGTGAAAATAGAACTAGCTCCATTGGGGAAATAACGCTGATACAGAGCATGGTCAGGATGTTCCGGCAAGGAAGGGTGATTTACTTTCTTGATCTTCGGATGATTTTTCAAATGCTCCACCACTTTCAACGCATTCTCTACATGACGTTCCACACGCAATGAAAGTGTCTCCAATCCCTGCAACAGAATAAAAGCATTAAACGGACTGATAGTTGCACCGGTATCACGCAATAAAATAGCACGAATACGGACAGCATAAGCAGCCGGACCTGCCGCCTCTACAAAACGCACCCCATGATAGCAAGGATCCGATTCTGTCAGTTGAGGGAATTTACCTGATGCCACCCAGTCAAATTTACCTGAATCAACAATCACGCCACCCAGTGAAGTTCCATGGCCACCAATAAATTTTGTAGCGGAATGTACCACAATATCTGCTCCGTGCTCGATGGGACGAATCAGATAAGGAGTACCAAAAGTGTTATCAATAATCAAAGGTATGTGATGGCGATGTGCTATTTCCGCCACAGCCTCTATATCTATAATATTCGAATTAGGATTCCCCAAAGTCTCGATAAACACCGCCTTTGTATTCTCCTGAATAGCTTTCTCAAAATTAGAAAGATCACCAGGGTCCACAAATGTAGCAGTCACACCATAAGTCGGCAACGTATGCGCCAGCAGGTTATAAGTACCTCCGTAAATAGTCTTTGCAGCTACAACATGATCACCTGCACGAGTAATGTTCTGAAACGCATAAGTAATGGCAGCAGCCCCGGAAGCTACCGCAAGTCCTGCCACTCCCCCTTCCAATGCAGCCACACGTTGTTCAAAAACAGCTTGAGTGGAATTAGTCAGACGCCCATAAATATTACCCGGATCTTGTAAACCAAAACGTGCGGCTGCATGTGCCGAGTTATGAAATACATAAGATGTAGTCTGATAAATAGGAACTGCACGAGCATCCGTAGCCGGGTCTGGCTGTTCCTGTCCTACGTGAAGTTGTAATGTTTCGAAATGTAATTTTTTTGTAGCCATAATCTTTATCTTTTTAAAGTTATATATTTCTGTTTTTACCTGTTGCAAAGGTATTAAAGGCAGTTATATCAAACAAGATATACTAAAAATAAAGAAAATAGAGCTACAATTATCACTATTTATAGAACAAATATTCTATTTACAAACGGATTATTACCTCCTGGAAGAAAATTATTCTTTGGCGACATCTAACAAAATAAAGTGACGGCCGATTCACATCGACCGCCATCAGACAATTAATACACACAATACGATTAATACAAAAAATCACTCATGATCATGTTCCGTTTCAGTACCTCCGTCCGCACTCAAGACAATATTACGAGCCACTTCTGTCTGATTGCCCGCCGCATCGGTACACCATACCATCAGATGATAATCTCCGGGAGCAGCATCGGCCGGAATAACAATATCATGATGATGTACTTTTGTATTCTTCAAACCGGAAACATCATATACCTTGTCAAAAGTAAAAGCTGTGTTTTTCTCTCCGGCTGCCCGGGAATCATGTCCGTGGTGGTCAAAATTATTATGAATATTGATTTTATACGATCTCAACATCACATCATCTGACAAATTCATTTCAAAATGTACCCCTTTCTCATTACCAATTTTCAACACCGCTCCCTCTTCGGGTTCTATCAAATCGATCACGGGCTTTGTTACATCCCCTTTTTCATCATTATCACACGCAGGCAGACAAACAGAGCATATAGCCAATAGGCTGATTACAAGAAAATAAAATTTTGTTTTCATTTTAATAATTGTTTAAATGGTACTTTAATCGAAATCTGAAAGTTTCTTCCCGGTTCAGGGATTTCCACTTTCCTATAAAAACTCAAATGATTGTAATATTTCACATCCGACAAATTACGAATGCCCAAAGATATTTCAATATCCGCCTTGGCCATAGGTATATGAATACTTCCACCCAGATGAATCAAACAAGCTCCGGGTGTGCGGTCTTCATTCCTCGCTATACGGTTCTGCGAAGCTATACTTTGAAGTTCAGCATACAACTGAAAATCCTTTTTATTCCATGTCAGAATATTACGCATGGATACAGGAGGTGAAAAACTTAAAGCCGTATGTTCGTCACGATTATAAGTATAGACATACTCACCAACCAAACGATAATTAAAATGACGTAGAAAATCCATATTGAAATTTATCTCACCACCCATGAACAAAGCACGTGCGCCACTATATTGATAAATCTGTCCAGCATGGGGCAATACAGACCATTCTCCCATAGGGCGCAAATAAATATAATTATCAAACCAACTGGCAAAAGATGAAACAACCAGTTCCATTTTTTTATAAGCCAAGGTATAGGAAGCATCAATCTGCCATCCTTGTTCCGAAGAAAGAGTGGCATCCCCTTTTTCATGACGGAAAGTTCCGTGATGTACTCCGTTGGATGCTAATTCATTGACTCCCGGCAAACGGAAGCTACGTCCCACATTCATCTTCAGAAGATGACCGGCAGCGGGTGTCCACACTACTCCCGCCGAACAGGAATAATTACCATAAGCCCTGTCCACCGGATAACTTCGCCAACGATATGCCTGTATTACCTCTTCTTCATATCCCTGTCTGTACAGATACTCCACCAAATAAGGATCTTCGAATGCCGTTATATCAATCCTTCCCCGATCATAACGTATCCCACCAGTTACAGACAACTGATTATCCAATCGGAAAGTCGTCAGCCAAAAAGCTCCGGTAGTAAAACGCTTGTATTCCGGTAGCAGAAAAGAATATCCGCCAATCGCATTTTTCTGTATCTGCATATTCCACCCTGCCATATGCTCCCAGGAAGAAGAACTGGACAACCGCAGCTTCAGAGAGGAGCTGAATGTATGCAGTTTGAACACCAGTTCCCTATCCGGATCCTTTGCAGGCATCACCTGAGTGTCATAATGGGTATGGAAAGCACTCCATTCCTCCCGATGATTGAACTGATAGCCGAAATCACCTGAAAGTTGTATCCCATTCCAAAGATACTGTTGATGCGTGGTTACTTTAAGATGGTTCACTTTGCTATAAGGCAATTCAATATTACGGCTGTCTCCATCATCTTCCACACGTGACGCATCG
>ENA-OOVX01000425-OOVX01000425.1-human-gut-metagenome-genome-assembly--contig:-NODE-425-length-11836-cov-1.667685_pt1 | contig 11836 bp, 7 predicted proteins | sample MGYA00241401_ERZ501309 | MGnify/ENA primary metagenome ERZ501309 (study PRJEB25962, sample SAMEA2042282) | human gut metagenome | biome: human gut; feature: human-associated habitat; material: faeces... | reverse complement strand
CAACAGCTACCCAGGCAGCTGCTCCGACCCCACCTTTATGACTGACGCTTAATTTTGTCGTTTCTGTCACAGGAATCTTGGTCGAATAGAGCATGACATTTTGACTGCTATTGGCTTTTAAATCTCCCTCAAAGGCTAGAGAGTTCCCTCCATTGTAGGCTTGATCAAAATCATAGCGCCCTTTCAATGGCGTACTATCTTCACTATGTTCTACCCACCAACGCCAGGTTGGAAGGTAGCCAGAAACAGAACGGTAGTTCCATTCCCCTTCTTTAGAAATCTTGCCATCGACAAACCAGTGTTTGCCGTGGCCAGTATTGAAGGAAGTATTAAAATCAGCGTTTATGATTGGTGTTTTATCCACTACTAGATTGGACATGCCGTACCAAGATTGGTCTGCTGGTTTTCCTTTGGTTGGGTCCCCTTGGAAGCCAGTCCAGAATAAATCTTCATGGGTATGGTAACCTTCTCCCGTCTTTCCTAGACCCGTAATGGTATCTGGCGCATAAAGACCTAGGGAAAGACGCAACTTACCATGCTCATCTAAAATGGCATTCCAGTCGACATTAGTCTTATAAGAACCTCCTTTTTGGAGCTCGAGTCCAGCAAGAACATCATAAGGATTCCGGTTAATCCATTTGGCTGTACTGATGGAATAATCAACTTCTGATTTGCCCCAGTTAAAGTTAGCAAAGAAGGTATCAACTGGATTTTCCCCATTTTCTGGCTGCATGAAATTGTAGTTATATTCTCCCAGCGCATTCTCATGGTAACGGCCATATTCATAGGTCATAGCATCATACCAGGAATACTTAATCGGATAGTTCAGACTTTTCGCATATTCCTTGGTATAAAGAAGGAAATCTCTCAATTTTGGACCTAATGGTTCTACAAGATTTCCAGTCGTTTCTTGGTTGATAAAGTAACCATCAAAGCCATAGTACTTGGCAAGTTCGACTAATTTACGAGCGATCGGGAAAGTTTTAGAGCCTTCACTATCTTCTTTCAAGGTTTCTGCAAAATGTTCTTGATCCTTGATGCTGCTAGACCAGTTATAAAAGATTGTTCCATAAATAGGAACACCATTTCGGTGGGCAGCATCGATCACATCTGCTGATGGAACCAGCCCTTCCCAAAAGACCATGGAGTCCAAATATTGCCAGTAATCAAAAGCATAGGCCTTAAACTCTTCCCCTCCGACAGACGCATGATCCTTGGCTTTGGAGTTCATGTTTGACAGCGCTTGGATCTTCGCTTCAGGGTTGGCTTGTTCATTAATTTGTTTTCCTTGGAAACGACTCGCAAGTGGGACGCTTGCTCTGTTCATATCGTCATCCACTCGTTTTCCTGGTTCCCACTTCAAAAGATCGTCCCAGGTATCGAACTTAACTTCTTTGGGTCTTAATTGTTTTTCTTCATTGGTTGGTAAATCAGCCACTTTTTCAGCAGTAGCTTTCGGTTTTTCAGTCTCTGAAACAGCTGGATGATCTGTAGTTGTCGAGCTAGCTTCTGTACTTGTAGGGCTAGCCTCTGGAGTGACCGCTTCTGTGGCCGGTTTTGCAGGATCAGCTGTAGGAAGTGCCGCATCTGCAGTATAGACGCCAGCTTCTCTCACTAGATGATTGACCTCTTCAGTCGCTACTGAAGAGGTTTCCAAGGGTTGTTCACTAGTAGAAACCGTCTCATCTGCAGAGACAGCGCCTGTTCCTAAAAATGCTAACCCAATCAATGCGGAACAAACTCCCACACTGAATTTTCGTATACTAAATCGTTCTTTCTTTTCAAATAGATGACCTTTCATCTTGACCTCCTTGTATGTTTTTTCTATTTCTTGAGCGATTTCCATTGGCTCCTTTCTATACGACCTGTAATCGCTTTCATTTCGTTGTATTAGAAATCTCCAATCAAGAATAGGATACCTTAATCTATTTAGCACTGTCAATCTATTTTGGCAATTCCTATAATATGATGAGAAAGCCCTAAAAAAAGTACAAAAAAAGAGGAGGTTTCCCTCCTCTCATCATACGCATGAATTATTTAGCAATTTTTGCGAAGTATTCAAGAGTACGAACAAGTTGTGCAGTGTAAGACATTTCGTTGTCATACCATGAAACAACTTTAACCAATTGTTTACCGTCAACGTCAAGAACTTTAGTTTGAGTTGCGTCAAACAATGATCCGTAAGACATACCTACAACGTCTGAAGAAACGATTGGATCTTCAGTGTAACCGTATGATTCGTTAGCTGCTGCTTTCATAGCTGCATTTACTTCATCAACAGTAACGTTCTTTTCAAGAACAACTACCAATTCAGTAACTGATCCAGTTGGAACAGGAACACGTTGTGCAGCTCCGTCCAATTTACCGTTCAATTCAGGGATAACCAAACCAATTGCTTTAGCAGCACCAGTTGAGTTAGGAACGATGTTAGCAGCACCAGCGCGTGCACGACGAAGGTCACCTTTACGGTGTGGACCGTCAAGGATCATTTGGTCACCAGTGTAAGCGTGGATAGTAGTCATCAATCCTTCAACAACACCGAAGTTATCTTGAAGAGCTTTAGCCATTGGAGCCAAGCAGTTTGTAGTACATGAAGCACCTGAGATAACTGTTTCAGTACCATCAAGAATATCGTGGTTAGTGTTAAATACGACTGTTTTAACATCTGATCCACCAGGAGCAGTGATAACAACTTTCTTAGCACCACCATTAGCGTGCAAGTGTTTTTCAGCAGCTGCTTTAGTAGCAAAGAAACCAGTTGCTTCAAGAACGATTTCTACACCGTCGTTAGCCCAGTCGATTTGTTCTGGATCACGTTCAGCAGAAACTTTAACGAATTTACCGTTAACTTCGAATCCACCTTCTTTAACTTCCACAGTACCGTCGAAACGACAGTGCAAATTTCCCGGCATACCACTGTTCCCACTTCAAACCATACCACAAACCATATGTAATTACGAGATTAACAAGTGTTGTACATCCTCCAAAAAATAAATATAAAAGTTTGTCCTTATTTTTTTTATAAAAAGGCCACATAAATCGAAGTAACTTCCAATTCATAATGCGGTCAAAAATATCTGTAATTTCCGGTTCCATCTTTATTCTCCATTCCTTTTATTATTTTACTGTAATTGAAAAAGATTCCTGAATATGCTTTTTTATCTGGCTTTTACGATTTGCCATAAAACTCTTCATATCCTCTACCCGGCTGTCCACATCACCATTACCAAAGCGCTTTTTGTACTGCGCCATCAATGGGCGGTAGACTGCTGCCATGGCATCTAATTTTTTTGCAGCATCGGCTGACTTAAAGTTTTTATCTGCCAAATCCATCAGCGTATCGGCAAGTGACTGTTTAAAGGAGTCATTTTTACAGAGTGCGTCAAATAATGCATCCTTATTTCTTGCTTCCTGCAAACGATTTGTATTTCCGTTATTATCCTGTCCCCACAAATTCATCGAGTATTCAGTATCGTAGAGCATATAACGCCACTTCGTATCGCCATAATCACTGCCGTCATCCTCTCTGGTCCGCCATAACTGCACATTATTATCCGGCCAATCCTTGTTACCAATATAAATCTCAGTCGCATAATAGTCAAGATAACTCTGTATATCCACCATTTTTTTAAATTTCTCATAATTATCGGTCAAAGACATGTCAAGGTCTGCCATTGCCTGCAGTTGTTCATAGAGAGCGTAATCTTCTTCTTTTCACTCATCAAGTTCATCATTTTTTATCACAACCACATTATCTTTATCAACCCCAAACTCTTCCTCCAAATAATTATCGGAATAGCGTTCCATCAGATTATAAAGTCCCCAGTACTCACCGTTTAAGAATAAAACGCATGGGCGTGAACTCTGCGTCGTAAATGCACGGTCACTCACAAGACTCTGGATAAAGACATCCTGCATTTTACTGTAGGCATATTCGTTACCGCCATTTCTCAAGATAAAACGTTTATACTTTTTCGTCGGCTTTCCGTCCGCATTGACAGCTCCCGGAATCAACTGATAGCCTTTGAGATTTTTCAGTCCTAATTCTTCACGAAAATAAAAACGCAAACTCTTCTGCCCCCAGCGGCGCGTATAATTGCCATGAATCCGCATCCCCATCGTCGTCTCAAATGGTATCGTGCCATCTTCTTCAAAATACGTCACTGCCGCCGGTCTCTCCCATTCAGCACCACTGTTTTCCCAGTTGCCATAGCGGTAGATTCCTTTTTCTTCACTAAGAAGATTGTCCGGATCCGTGACAACAGAAATCACGGAAGCATTCTTATAAACCTCTGCCAAATCCTTATCTACAAAATAAGTTTTTGTCACCGTCTTACTCGTATTCCCCTTTTCATCCACTGCCATTGCGCGAATGACGGTTGCTTTCGGAACTGCACTGACTTCCGGATAAAATGGCCCGTTATAATAATCCATTGGGTCATACATATAAGGAATGTTAACACGCGAACACAGTCTGTTCGCCTCACTGTCGCGGTTTTTCACGGTAATCTTTTCTTTATATTCATTCGTCGGAAGTTTTGCCGGCACTTTGCTGGTATTCTCCTTACTTCCAACCGTATCAACCGATGGTTCGCTGCCATCCGTTGTATAATAAATCCTGCTTCCCTTTGGCGCATATAATGCCAATTCAAACGAATCCTCATAGCTACCGCTCTCTTTCGAAAATACCGGTTCCGGTTTTGAAGTATCAACCGGTGTCGCGGTCGGAACCGCAGTCGGAGTTACCGTCGGTTCCGCCGTCGGCGTCTGTGTCACTTTTGCCGGATTAGCTGTCGATTCTCCTGCCGCGCTCGGAGCAGGCGTCCCCTGTGGCGTCTTTTTGTCCTCCAAATCCGGTTTTTTTGTAACCCCCGGCTTAATATCTGCCTTTTTCTTCGCCTTCACAGTCAGTCTGCAGACAAGTTTCTTTCCTTTTACTTTTGCCGTAATCTTTGTCTTACCGGCACGTTTTCCCTTAACAACTCCTTTTTTTGAAACTGTCGCAATCTTTTTCTCCTTTGAAGACCACTTCACCTTTTTCTTTGTTCCCTTTACTTTTAGGCGAAGTTGACCGCCAACATAAATCACGGCTTTTTTCTTATTTAGAATAATCTTTTTCTTAGCCTCAGCTTCTCCACCGGCACTTCCCATCATGCCAATAACAAGAGAAAAAATCAAAATTCCCAGTAACCGCTTCTTCCTTTTCAGCCCCACAAGAGCACCTCCTTTTTTATATGAATTCTATTTTACCATAAAAAAACAAAAAAACCTAGCATTTTGTTAAGCGTTTTACGCCCGAACTTGCCACACAAAAAAAATCGTGCTATAATACGATTTTGTGGTTTTTGCATGAATGAATGGAGGTTTCTATGAAAACAACAAGAGACGATATCAGAAACATCGCCATCATCGCACACGTCGATCATGGCAAGACAACCTTAGTGGATGAATTATTGAAACAAAGCGGTGTATTCCGCGCCAATCAGGAAGTTGCCGAACGTGTCATGGACTCAAATGATATTGAGCGTGAACGAGGCATTACTATTTTATCAAAAAATACAGCCATTACCTATGAAGGTGTGAAAATTAATATCATCGACACACCGGGACATGCCGATTTCGGTGGTGAAGTAGAACGCGTTCTTAAAATGGTAAATGGTGTCATCTTAGTCGTTGACGCTTTTGAGGGTGCAATGCCTCAGACAAAATTTGTGTTAAAGAAAGCACTGGAGCTGTCTTTGCCGGTTGTTGTCTGTGTCAACAAAATCGACCGTCCGGAAGCTCGTCCGGAAGAAGTTGTCGATGAAATTTTAGAGCTGTTTATCGATTTGGATGCCGATGAATCCCAGTTAGACTGCCCATTTATCTTTGCCTCGGCAAAAGAAGGTGTAGCATCCTGCGATGTCAATGAGAAAGGCACCGACATGAAGCCGCTCTTTGATGCGATTTTAAATTATATTCCGGCACCGGAAGGCGACCCGGACGCCGACACACAGGTCTTAATCAGCACCATTGATTACAATGAATACGTTGGCCGAATCGGCATCGGAAAAGTCGATAACGGAACCATCCGCGTCAATCAGGATGCCGTTATTGTCAACCATCATGACCCGGATAAAAATGAAAAAGTTAAAATTTCCAAATTGTATGAATTTGAAGGACTCAACCGTGTGGAAGTCGAAGAAGCAACGATTGGCTCAATTGTAGCCATTTCAGGTATTGCAGACATTCACATTGGAGATACTCTGTGTAGTCCGGAAAATCCACAGGCAATTCCGTTCCAGAAAATTTCGGAGCCGACGATTGCCATGCATTTTATGGTAAATGACAGTCCGCTTGCCGGTCAGGAAGGAAAATATGTGACAAGCCGCCATTTGCGTGACCGTTTATACCGCATGTTAAATACCGACGTATCCCTCCGTGTGGAAGATACCGACACAACCGAAGCTTATAAAGTGTCCGGCCGCGGGGAACTGCATTTATCCGTTTTAATTGAAAATATGCGCCGTGAGGGATATGAATTTGCGGTTAGCAAAGCGGAGGTTCTTTATAAAGAAGATGAAAATGGCAAAAAATTAGAACCGATGGAACGTGCTTATGTCGATGTGCCGGATGAATTTACCGGAAATGTCATTGACCGCCTCAGCCAGCGTAAAGGGGAATTACAGGCAATGACCCCATTAAATGCAGGCACGACACGTCTGGAATTTATCATTCCAGCCCGTGGACTGATTGGATACCGCGGCGAATTTATGACAGACACCAAAGGAAACGGTGTTATTAATACAGAATTTGAAGGCTATGGTCCATTTAAAGGAGAAATCCCTTATCGTAAACAAGGCTCTCTCATTGCTTTTGAATCCGGCGAAACAATTACCTACGGTCTTTTTAATGCACAGGAGCGAGGCACTTTGTTTGTTGGTCCCGGTGAAAAGGTTTACGGCGGCATGATTGTCGGCGAACACGCAAAAAGCGATGACATTGAGGTCAATGTATGTAAAAAGAAAAACCTGACGAATACCCGTTCTTCCGGTGCGGATGAAGCACTGCGTCTTACACCGCCGAAAGAATTAAGTTTAGAGCAGGCACTGGATTACATTGACACTGACGAATTACTCGAAGTTACACCGGAAAATCTTCGTATCCGCAAAAAAATTCTCGATGGAACGGAGCGTTACCGTGCCAAACGAAATGCGGCAAACGCAGCAAAAAGCTAATGTAAAAAAAGAATGTCAATCACGAATGCTTGATTCTGAAACGATATAGGCTTATACTTACAGTATTATTTCGATTTCAGAATTACAGGGGGAAATGTTTTGGGTAATTATAAAGAAAGTATTGCCATCATCATTCCGGCACTGGACCCGGATGAGCGCATGGTATCACTCGTTGGACAATTGCACGACGATGGCTTTTCCAATATCATTTTGGTCGATGATGGAAGTCTTATTGCCAATCGAAAGTATTTTAAAACATGCAAAGAGACTTGCCACTGCAAAATAATCCGCCACGTCGTAAATTTCGGAAAAGGAATTGCACTAAAGTCTGCGTTTAACTATATTTTAGAGCAGCGCCCGGATATCAAAGGTGCTGTAACCGTGGACTGTGACGGTCAGCATGTACTTCCGGACATTAACACTTGTGCAAAACTAACCTATGAGCATCCGGATTCTTTGATTCTTGGCTGCCGTCAGTTTGACGACAAAGAAATTCCTCTGAGAAGCCGTTTTGGAAACAAGTTGACTCGGCAGATGATCCGGCTTTTATGCGGCATACATGTTTCTGACACGCAGACCGGACTCAGAGGACTTCCAACCCCTCTCATAAGAGAGCATTTTGCAAATGTAAAAGGAGAACGGTTCGAATATGAAATGAATATGCTGATTGCTGCGAAGGAATACCAGATTCCAATTGAAGAATTTCCGATTCAGACAATTTATCTGGCAAATAATGAAAGCTCGCATTTTAATCCGTTCATTGATTCGATTCGGATTTACAAAGTGTTTTTGAAGTTTATGCTAAGCTCTTTATCCAGTTTTATTATCGACATTGCTTTGTACTGGCTGCTTGGCTATCTGCTTCGTCCGATCATCTCCGACAAGTGGATGCTTCCGTTTTTCGATTTGTCCGTGCTTATATTAATGCGGACTGTGATTTCACGTTTTGCCAGTTCGCTATTTAACTTTTTTGTGAACAAAAATCAGGTGTTTAAAAATGACTCAAGCTCGCCATTTCTTTTCGTAAGATATTACACATTGGCAATTGTTCAGCTTTTGTTGTCTGCTGTTTTAGTCAATCATCTGCTGACATTTATTACTTATTCGACACTTCGCAAATGCATTATCGATACCCTGCTTTTTGCAATCAGTTTCCAGATTCAAAGAGAATGGGTGTTCAAGAAATAAAAAAAGAAGGATTAGTAAATCAACTCGAAACAAAGGATTCGCTTTGCGAATAAAGTTTCTCACTGATTTATTAATCCTTCTCTTCTATCTATTGCAAATGACATTTTCTATCTTTTATCATCTTGACTTTTTCCTGCATATAGAAAAGGCCAAGCATAGCCGCTGTAATATAAAACGGAACAAACATAAACAAATATCTTGCACGCACTTCAAAAATCATAAGGAACAAATTAATCCCAGTCAATGTCATCGCAATGAAAAGTGCTCTTTTATTCCTATTATCAAAAAATATTGCAAAGAAACAAACCAAAATCTGTATAGAAACCCATATACTCTGCAAAATATTATAAATCATCTTATTATCCTGTGCATAATAAAAAGATTGTAATTTTTGTGCAAATTCACTGTGCAGTCCACGATATTCACCAAAGAAATTTCCTTCCCAGCCCCATGCAAATGAGCCATCATCATTTGCAATTATCAATTTCTGCATATAAAACTTTATTGTGCCCCAAATGCCTTTCTCACTTATACGTTGTCTCCACACCTCAATTTGCATTTCCTTTCTCTTCTCCGGATCGGATATTCCCCATGAACGCTCCCTGTCAACGCCAAAATAAGAGCCATACGTTTCCTCATTTGCCCCCATCATCAGATAATGCTGCCATGTCATTTGTGCATCTCCATTCCGCTGGTCATACACAGCATCACTCAAACTATTTATCAGGCCCAAAACAATTATGGTTCCTCCTGCAACAATTAAACATTTTGCGGCAATTTCCTTAATTTGACACTTTCGCAAAAAAAATATTTCTGCCAGAACAATTGCAAGCAAAGCAATCACCACCGTCGGCTTGATTTTTATCCCCAGCGAAGCCGCTATCACAATTCCTATCCATGATGCATAACCCTTTTTCTCATCTTTCATGGAACAATAAAAATACAAAACCGCACTCAAAAAAGGAAGTACGTATGTATCTGAATAAGGGATTATAATCCATGGGTTGAATCCTAAAAAAACTGTGCAAATGATTATAGACAGGAAAGTCACTTTTCGACTATGCGTTAATTTCCAAACAGTCATCACAGTAAACACAATGGCAGCATCTGTGGAAATCACCCCTGCAACAATCGTAGGAAAATAATTATCTACACATCCAAATAAAGATGACAGATATTTTATTCCGGCAAAAATAATCGTCAAAAAAATATTATTCGGATAAGCATTAAAATAATTCTGAGAAAACGAATCTCCTCTTTGGCTGATCCAATCCTGAATTGTTCCACCATGTGTCACAACATCTGCTGCCGACTGCAGTATACCGACATCCCACGTCGTATAAAAATAGATACATTTACACAGATACATCTGCATCACAAATATAATTACCGCATAAAATATGCAAAACATAACAACTCTGTTTTTTTTGCAAACACAACCTGCTATTTTTCTCGTGCAGCATATAAAAAAAAGGAGGAAAATTGCTGTCAACCCAAGCAATGCCAGCAAAGCATTCAACAATTGATAATGTAACGGAAACACATCACCTGCAAGTCTTCCGAACTCAAGCAGAATCATAACCACAATAAAAATGTGTACGCAAAGAAATATCTTTTTCGCTGCCACACACAAAAAATTTTGTATTTTTTCCACTATCACTTTCTTTTTGTATTCCTTTCCCCGTCAAAACAAAATCTCTGAACTCTTACTCGGCCCGGTCTACATCATTTAGAATATCCTGTATAGCAAATCTCGGACGGCCTTTCGTCTCTAGATACATCTTTCCAATATATTCACCGACAATACCTATCGCAAGAAGCTGCAAACCGCCAAGCGCCCAAATAGAAACCATAAGACTGCTCCAGCCAAGTACCGTTGCACCCATTGCATGGCGCACAATCGAATAGATCAGGATTCCAAGGCTTGCCAAGAAGATGACAAGACCAAGGCTTAATATAAAGCGGATTGGTTTGACACTAAATGAAGTGATGCCGTCAAATGCAAACGACAACATTTTCTTCAGCGGATATTTGCTCTCTCCTGCAAAGCGCTCCTGTCTTTCATAGTATACGTTGTCTGCCGGATATCCGATTAACGGTACAATTCCGCGTAAAAAGAGATTGACTTCCTTGTAATTTTCCATCTGCATTAAAACACGCTTACTCATCAAGCGGAAATCTGCATGATTAAAGACAATGTCAACCCCCATCCATTTCATGATTTTATAAAATCCTTCTGCCGTAAATTTCTTAAAAAACGTGTCCTTTTTTCGGCTGCTGCGCACACCGTAAACAACATCAATTCCATGATTAAATTTATCTACCATCTCATCAATAGCATGAATATCATCCTGTAAGTCAGCATCCATTGAAATCGCTGCATCACAATGATCCTTCGCATACATAAGGCCGGCAAGCACAGCATTCTGATGTCCGCGGTTTCTGGAAAGATTCAATCCACTGACAAGTGTATATTCTTCATGCAGACGGCAGATAATCGGCCATGTCTGATCTTTTGAACCATCATTCACATAAAGAATCCGGCTTTTTTCACTAATCTCACCTGCATCGATCAATTTTTGCAATTTATCACTTAACTGTTTTGTCGTCTCATCAAGCACCTCTTCTTCATTATAACAAGGTACAACCATATAAATTATTTTACCCTTTGACATACCTGTCCTCCTATATTATCACATTATTATGGGCATTATACCACAGTTTTCATATATTTGCAAAACATTTGACTTTTTACCTATAAATCGTTATAGTATATGAGGTATCTATTAACACTTGGGGAAAGGAACATACAACCATGAACAAGCAGTCTCGTTACATGCTAAGACAAAATTTGTCCTACTATAAAAATCGGATAAAATACGGTATTACAAAACTGCACTCGACAGTCTCTGACAACTATATTGTCTTTGAATCCTATGGCGGAAAAAAAGCCACTGACAGCGTGCGTGCCATATATGACGAGCTGCAAAAGGATGAAAAATTCCGCTCGTTTTATTTTGTGTGGGCATTCACTGACCCTGCAGCGCATTTTGATTTACTGGAAAACCATCATACCATACTGGTGAAGAAGGGAACTTCTGCCTACCGCAGATATTATGCCAGTGCTCGTTATTGGATTAACAATATCACAGTTGCTGATTATCTAAAACCACGAAAAACCCAAATCTATATCGAGACTTGGCATGGTACACCATTAAAGAGACTCGGCTGTGATATCGAAACAGATTCCGATCCTCGTCAGACACGTTCTCATATGCACAGACGATACCGGGCAAAAGGGAAAAAAGTAACCTTTTTTCCCTCTCCGTCTCCTTATTATAGTGAAAAAATAGCTTCTGCTTTTGCAATCGGAGATCCTTCTGTAAAATTTGTCGCAAGTGGATATCCTCGCAATGACACCCTTTTTCTTT
>ENA-OOVX01000423-OOVX01000423.1-human-gut-metagenome-genome-assembly--contig:-NODE-423-length-11844-cov-1.357282_pt1 | contig 11844 bp, 4 predicted proteins | sample MGYA00241401_ERZ501309 | MGnify/ENA primary metagenome ERZ501309 (study PRJEB25962, sample SAMEA2042282) | human gut metagenome | biome: human gut; feature: human-associated habitat; material: faeces... | reverse complement strand
CTCGAACCCCGGACAACTTGATTAAAAGTCAAGATTTCAACTTCTGTATTACGCCTTTTTTCGTACTTTTTTTATCTCTCTGACAACTAATTGACAACTACTAATTTAAATTTCTTTCACCTTTTTCAAACTAATCCATTGCCATTTGTCATTCTTTTTGTTCAACAAACGCCCCCATGCACCAACCACCTTAGAAATCTTAACAACCTCTCCCGGATTTATGCTGCCAATTTTATTAGTAGGTTTTACTCCCTTGGATGAGCGGATGGCTGCTGCCTTTGTTACTTTGGCTCTGTACTGATAATTATACATAATCTTGTTGTAAAGATGCTTCCATTTCAAGTTGCCTTTACCGATCATCGGCTCTGGACACGCTTTGCCGTTGACGTCCCAATGTCTGATGATAGTCTTTGCATTCGGACAACATTTCTGAATATACTGTACTAATTGTCGTACCGCAAGCATCTGTTCCCAGCTTACACCTTTTTTGCAATCACATAATTCGATGGACACACTGTTATCATTCGTACACTTTTTATAATACGATGCAGCCCCCTTCTCACGGGTATAGAAGTGGCCAACCGCCCAGGCAGTATATTCCATTGGCACGGACTCCCAAATCTCAGATTTTTTATCCACAAAGAAATGCGCACCCGCTTCTCGCGTGTTGCCAGTAGCGTAAAAATCAGCATTGTTCTTCGCCGTATCTCCTTTGTTACCGGTAAAATGTATGACAATGTACTTTATGTCCTTTAAACTCCTTTTGCTCCCATAACTGATTGATTTTGCTCTTCTTTTTTTAATTTCCATTTGTTTCACCTTCCTTATCTGCTGCAATCCAGTCCTCAGCAAGCATATCTGCCTGCGATGCAAGCCATCCCATTTGAACACCGGAAGTACCAACAAATGCAATTGCCTTGTTACCAATTGCATCATGCTCGCAATTTACAATTTCTCCACCTGTTGACACATATGAAATACCTGTTGCAAGCTGAATATATTGTTTTTTACCATTCCATCCCTTACGGGCAACTTTCTGTCCAATTTTTAATCTTCGAATTGCTTCACCAAATGTAAATGTTTGAACATCTAAATCCTTTACATCTGCCTCGTCAACAATCTCCCAATCATCACGAAGAATAAAATCAAGAGTATATCCAACATTTTTTGTCTCCCGAATATCAAGAGTTTTCCCATCTTTACAATGCATCTTAATGGAATTATCTTCCCATTTCCAATATCCTCTCCATTCTGGACACTTTATCAATGCTCCCTGTTTAAGTGCCTCATATGCTTTCTTAAATTCCATTACTCATCAACCTCCTCTTTATTCTTCAACACATCAATCCCCTTTTCAATTGCTTTTGGAATGGGAATTCCCATCAGACCAGCGTTTTCGATCAGACTAATCGTCTCATTAACAATAAAACCAATCACAGTAGCATCTTTTATAAATGTAGTTCCAATTGTCATATCCAACCGACAAGCCACCAATACAATAAGCAGGGTAACACCTTTCCGGCATAATCCTTTCCATCCAGCATGAGATTCCAGCGCACCACTCTCTGTTTTTTTGCTCTTTTTAAAAATTCCAGCAACCATAAGACCGGTAACATAATCTATGCACATAAAGATAAGAAGCGTTGTCATTCCGGAAGTCCATCCTCCAAAAAAAGACGCCACGGTACTTCCAACCAGTCCGCAAATCGTACAAATCATCTGTTTCATTCTATAAGTCCCCCTTTGTTTTTTTCTCAGTATAGCAAAGGAACTAGAAGTTTTACCCCCTAGTTCCCATGCGAACCACCTATTCCTCATTCCATTTTTTAAACGTATCGCTTGTATAGATGCATTTACCTTTTATTTTAAGTTTATACAATTTCTGCATAATAAGTTGTTTCTCATGAGTATTTTTAGCACTCTGAAACCTGTCTTTATACTCAGAAGATAATTTCGAACGAATGGACGCAAATGCTTTCTTCTCTTTCTTACTGGCACTAAGTTCATGCTTTTCATCATCCCTTTCAATTTTTGTCATTGCTTCCTCGTACATCTGTTGTAATATTTCTTCGTAGCCTTTTCCCTCCTCAATGGCAGCAACCAAATCATCGCTCTTGTAAAAAGAAAGATAATCATGTGCATCCTTTGCACTGGATTCCGTTTTGTCCTGCATCTTATTTAATACACTATTAGTTGCAGCTACAACTTCATAATGATTAAATCCCATTTTTATAAGTTTGTTGTAACATTCCATATAGCCATCATGATTTTTGTCAAGACGATACTGTGCCGCTTGCTTTACTAAATCATTTCGACTTGCCAACTGGTCTTTTACCGCTGTTTCCACATCACCTTCACCTTTCTCCCCACTTTTCTTCATCTTCTTCCGATATTCCTCGGCTGTCTTCTTATCTCCGTCCATAAGTGCATAGTAAATTTTCTTTCCATACACACTTGCTTTCGGTTCTTCTTTATCCGTGGAAAATGAAAACAAACCATCCCCTGATGTCACATCCTCAACATTCTTCCAAATTCCAACGGCTACATTTTGCACATTGTCTACCGGTACACCACACATTTTTGCCACGGTGCCAGCCGCATCAAAAAAGGCTCCTTTTATCTCGTCAATTCCTTTCTCTGCTTCCTCATCAGAATCACTAAACGAATCAATTGCACCATTTCCCATTTTCACAATAGATTCAAACAGCGAAGAAATTTCACTAAACAGTGACACCTCAATACCATAATACCGTTCTTTCGTAATTGCAGAATATATAAGGTTATACAATTCGTTTCCAGCTATAAAACTTCCTGAAAGTGACCCCAGTACACCATTAGTCCACTCTGAGACAAAACTCTCAGCAGTGAGTTCGTTCTCATCGTCCAAATACGGTTTTATCTTGTGCAAAAGACCTCTTGCCAAAAACGTCATTGTAGAAAGCACTGCTGCCGATACCAACTGACTAGATACGGCCCATGCAAATTCCTTTCTTGCCTGTGCCTTTTGCTCCTTTGTTCCGATTTTGTTTTTTGCATACAGATTACATGCCGCGTCATATAAGATGCCACCATTCTGCATACGCTGTGTCATAAACATAAACATTACTTTTTTTATTTTGCTAGGGTCGCGCAAATAATCTGGTCTCTGCATTACTGTATAGTTCGGCTGTGTATCTTCCACGCATCGATTAAAAACTTCCGCCACCTGACGATAATATGCATCAGTCCCCTTTTTCAATGCCGTATAATTTACATCTACATAGTATTGTGACGCATACCAAAGCCGTCCAACTGTCGCCACATCAACTTTCTGTATCATATTCTTTACTTCTCTTACCACCGGCATGCGATTTGTAAGACTATTCAAAGTATCAATATCCGCCATTTCCTGCGTGGAATTTCCTTTGTTTCGATACCATAAAAGTGGTGTATATTTGGCAATCAATTCTCTGTCTGCGCTACTGATAGGAAGTCCGTGTTTACCACCTCTGGCAAGTGCTTTCATAACCGGTTCCCATCCCAAAGTAGCAACCGCAGTCGGATAAGATGCCGCCTGTTTCATAATAACTGACCAGTTTCCAGTCAGAACTGCTCCAGCAAAATTTCCCCGAAGCATATCAAAGACCGTCGATTCTCCCGCCCTTGCATTCTGCAAATCAGCGAGTAGGTTATCAATATACTTCGTTGCCATTCTTCCCCATACATCCTGCATTGCCTTATGAACAGTATCATCTTGTACCATTACAGATTTCGCAGATACATCAGCACTATCCGCATCAGTAACTTTCCACGTAGCTCCATTATATACTTTATTAAAGTTACGAATCGGAATCGCAAGACCGCCAAACTCCGATGTCATTTTCAAAGAACGCTGCGCTGTGTCAATTATACTCTCCATTACCAATGGCTTAACAGATTGTACACGCTCCTTCAAAAATCCGGCTCCCTCTAAAGTCTTATCCATTTTCAAACTAGTAATATCCGTAGTTACATAGTTCTTATCAACAGAAATCGGATAATAATTCTTCTCATTTGCTTTTTTAAATCCGTACAACTCCATTGAGGTTTCATTAATCACACTACCGGTGTACTCGTGGAACAACTTTTTAAAGGCATGAAGAACCTTTTTCTCTTCCGGGGACATGGCATCTTCCATCGCCTGAATTTTTGCAGAGGTTACCCCTTTTGCTAATTTTGTTTTATCATAAGCACCTTTTTTGTCCCCCTTCAAATATAAGTCCATATTTGGCATAGTGACGCCACCATAAACCATATGTCGTAAATTGTCCTTATTCATACCATGCATTACAAGAGCCATACGCATTCCTTTTGTCACTTTTACTTTCTTACCATCTTCATAAACAAGACCAGTGTCAACCATTCCCTGCTTCTTATCAAAAGTTTTCATCAGTTTTACCACATTTTCATCCTGCATTACATCGGCAAGAATAGCTTCTCCTTGCTGCTGAATTGTCAGCATTTTACGCTGTCCTTCATTTAATTCTTTCCATTCCTGCATAAACTCTCCATCCGCGTATCCGGTAATCCGGCGAAATGCACGATAGGAATTTAGAGATTTCAATGCATACTCAGGCAGTTTTCTTATGACTTTATGCGTACTCATAAATGAACTTACACCTTTTGCCGAACGTACTTCCCGAATTACCTGTTCTGCTGCCTTTGTCGCATCAATTTCTCCTTCTTTGCGAATTAATTCGGTTGCCCTCCGGATTGTTTTGTATACCGTTTTCATCGCATCATAAACCTCATTTAATTCCTCGGAAGATAAATCATAAATGCTATTTCCATCAGTCTTAAATTTATTAGTAATACGCTGTAGTTCATAAGCAATATCAGCATCATACTCGGATGCATAGTTATAATCGGAATCTTTTTTCATTGCTTCAAAATGCTGTCTCGCATCATCTAACGCATTATATAATTGAGTTCCTTCTTTCGCGCCTAAATTGACAGCCTCGCACACATCAATTACAGACCGAACCAAATCTTGTGGCACATACATCCCCTCTTTTGGTTTCATCAGCATTTGTCTCATCTGCTTATGCAAACGACGAATCTTATTCTTTGCTTCTGTCTGTTTTTTCTGCTCCGATAAATTCTTACGGTACTGACGATTCTCAATCTTCATTTCCGCTATCTTTTTCACCTGACTCTTTTTCAACCGCTCAATGTAACGCTTTTGCTTATCAATCTCATACTGATACTTACGAATCAGTTCTCCGTTTTGTGTCGTCTCAATCACATTTGCATAATCATGTATCTTAGCATACGCCTCTCGGATTCTCTGATTCTTATTCTTTATCTGATCATCCATACTGACTTTCAAGCCTTCCAAAAATTGTTTCTCACACTCTTTCCGATAATCCTGCAGCATGGTAAGATATACCCGATTTGCCTCTTTCCATTCACGCTCCACTGCCGCATCCGCTTTATCCTTAAAAGTTGCTTTTTGTGGCACATTGCTCATTTCCTTATAAATGTTTAATGCAAGGTCATAAGATGCCTGCTCAATATCTTCCCCATAAGCATTTCGATAAGTTGGTCGCAATCCGTCTAATACCGTCATAACCTCTGCTATCATATCACCATCATTGGTATCCGCCTTAAATAACTCCGGATACTTCTCGCTTAACTCTCCCCAAACCTGTTCAAGAGTCGTCCCCTCCGAAACAATTCTAAGCCGTCCGAAATTACTCTTGCGAAACTCTCCCATACTTCCATACATGTAATTTACTTCACTTTTCTGGGCTTCCGACAACGCAAGTTTTGTTTTACGGAAATACTCTCGTAAATCTTTGTACTCGTTATACAGTGTCATATCTTTTGCTGTGCTTTTTTCAAGGACACCTCGTGCAATTTCAGAAGTAATCTTTAATGCCTCTTTATAATCCGCACCCTCTTCATTCATATAAGCATACAGTTTTGTCAGGTTATCCCGAAATGTTTCTGTATCAAAGGACGAATGATATTTTTTCAATATTTTTTTACATACTACCTCTACACGTGCCGGTTCCGGAATAGTTTTCTTTCCCGGCTTAAATTCACTCTCCAGCGTTTGAATCACCTGACGCAAATATTTGTTCTCCTCCACAAGACTTTCCTCAGTGGACATCGTTTCCGAAAGAGAATGTCGTAAGTGATCTGTTTTTTCTGACACACTTATGGAATATTTTTTTCCTTTCGGAGATAAAATATTATTGACAATTTCCTTGTAACGTGCTAAATTGTCACTATAATCCTGATGAAGTAAGTTCCCTCGGAATTGGACCGTTGGACCCACTGCTTTATCAGGATTTGTTTTTATTATCCTATCCTCGCTCTCTGCTCTTTTAATATATCTTTCAATTGAATCTTTACCATACATGCTTAGCATTATATTGGCATCAACTGTAGCAACTCCTGTTCTTCCCACTCCATTGGGCTTAACTGCCACCACTATAACATTTTCCTGCGAATCCGTAATCGAAGACACCAACACTAAATCCGCACTATTTTTATCCATGTTCGATTTTATCATCATAACCGGTTTCTCAATATCTTTTAGCACCTGCATAAATTTATCTTTTCCTAGATTATGATAATTCCGAATTCCCTTATATCGTCCTTCCTTTCTCGCTTCTTCCGAATTGATTACACTATATACATGTCGGTTCGTCATCAGCATCGGCAATTGGGACCAGCCTATCTCCTGCATGGCTTTTGGTGTCTCTCCCAGATAGACATGGGTGTAATTATTCGGTACCCGGTCTTCCAATACCTTGTCTATCTGTTCTTCCACATCTACTTTGACGGAGTACCGTATATCTTTATTCACTTTTGTCGGATTTTCATTCGTAGTAGCTTTAATCTGTTCGCTATAAAAAGGAATGACAACCTGATGTACATCTCCACCTTGTTTTCCACCTTTATCTATGATTCCGTCATATCCGTTTTCAATCAACACATTTGTTACATAATCTGGTATACTTGTCCACGCTTTTGTAGTTCCATTCTTTCTGTCGTCTTTTACTCGTTCAACGAATTCCATTGGTTCCATATTATTTTTGTCCCACATATCTGCATTATTACCGGTTCCCTTTTTCGCTTTTCTCGCTGCCTTTTCTATTTCATCCATCATTGCATCGGATATATTTTCCGCATCAAAAGGATTGGGGATGTTCAAATACACCTCATATACTTTTTCTTCCCGATATTCCGGATCCAAATATTCCACGTCCGTTATTCCAACCAAAGCAAGAACATCCTTAAACCATGCCTCTTCGCCATATAAATCTCCTGACTGCAGCCAAGCATCTACTAGCGCTTCCAATACATTGCCTTTATGTTCTCGCATCAGATAGGAATCAAAATTACCGTTTCCAGTCGTTGTTCCTTCGTCATATATAATATTTTCATATTCATCATCAATCCGAATATGTCCTGCCTTATCTTGAATATTTTTCTTTTCCAAAGGCGACAATCTGTCCCAGAGTTCACATACCGAGATATCTTCTCCATCTACCTTCACGCGAAATTGAGTAAAATAACTATCATATCTCTCATCATACTCTATGGATGTATCAGACTTATCTTTTGAATACCTTTCTGCAATTCCTTTGTCATCCGTAAAATATGCCATCGGGCCAGAGGTTGCTCTGTCCGGATTAAAATAGTAGCCTACTCTATCTGCTCTCGCCGTACCATGATACATAACTTTTAGTTTGCCGTCTTTATCCAGCACTTTACTGTCTTTGAAATACTCCTTCTGACCATTTGACAGTTTCTTCCCCTCTGAATCCATTGTTGGTACACGTAATGAGCGCCGTATTTCCTCACGCAACTTCTGCACACGTGCATCCTGCTTCTGTTGTGCTTCTCTTGCTGCGTTCAACTGTTCCTCCGACAACATACTCTTTGGCACATATTTCAGAAATTCACCGTATTCCGAATTGACACTCTTAATTATCTGTGCTACACTCACTTCAATAGGAGATTGCTGAGCCGTAGCTGTCTGGTTTTTCCAGGGGCCTACGACCATGACGCTTTCTCCTATTTTATTTAATGTCACTTCCATTCGGATAGTATTATCTCCTCCCATTCTCTCTTTCGCAATTATTTCAACAGGAATTACTCCTGTTCCTTCCTTGTATGCTCCAAGCATAACATATATATTTTTTACACTATGCTCGTCTCTTCTTGTCCCCTTATAAATATCATCATGAATAACAATAGGTACTGCATTCTCTATAATATCTCTTGTATGATACATCATCTGAACGATATCGTTTGCTTTACCATATGCCTGCTTACTCTTGTGTACACTCTCATTGGTACTTCCCTTGGAATACTTGAATTCCAAGTTACCATTTCGATACGTCCCCTCCAATTCAAACTTATCATGAAGCACCTTGAAGAATTTACCAAATTTATAAGGAATCATTTTTTCCAGATTTGCCTTTTCATTAGCTGTCATTGGCATTTCTCTATTTTCCACCTTTATCGTCTCACGCTCAAGCTCCTCAGCACGTTCTGACTCACTCATGCCAACTGACACACTATACCTGCTCTTCACTTCATTCGAAGATATATCCTCGCTCGTAGCTTTATACAGTTCCCCCGCTTTATCTACAGCATCCATAAACAGCTTACGGATTTCCTCATTTTGTTCCACTTTCAGTTCTGCTGCCAGTCTGGCCGCTTTTGTCATAGGAGTATCATCAATATATTTTTTTATCTTTTCAAATACATGCTTTACCAAATCTGCAATTTTCTTAAATACATTCTTCTTTTCATTTACATCCAGCTTCGTATCTTTCATTACCCAGTCAATAAAGTTTTTTGCCCCGACTTCATCATAAAACACACCACTGACAGCATCGTTGATTAACTCTCCAGCGGCATCCTCATAACTTTTTTCACCTTCCACCTGCTCATAGGCTCTTTGATAAGATTCAATTAAGGCATGGATATCCTCTGCTCCATGTTTCTCTACTAGGTAATTAAGCATCACTCCCATTAATTTCTGATACTCTTTTTCCGACATTACCGATGCAAATTCCAAAGATTCATGTATCACTACACCAAATTTATTTTCTGCATCTTCCGCAAATGCCATCTGTCCTCTATCCATATTCAATAAACCATTTACCGTATCTGCATCTTTATCTGTGAGGGTATTTAAATCCAATACATCCAATCCGGTTTTCTTTGCCAATTCTTTTTTCACGCGAACAAAGCTATCCTTATCCTCCGAAGCATAGCGGTAATCTTGATATTCACCTTTTCCTTTTTTTTGCGCCGGCGCAACTTTGTTTTCTGCCTCTGCTGCCTTTGCGTTTTCTCCATGTGCCTTTCCTAATTCATACGCAAGACGCATTGCTCCCTTGTCACTCATTATACGAAATGACTTAGACGCCTGCATCATTTTATCAAAACTGATACTTCCCAATCTTCCCATGCGATATGCCATACGAAAATTATTTGCATAAACACCGGCATTATCCTTACCATTGTAATAATCTACAAGTGCCGTTGCCGCAGCCGCATTATCCATCTTTGATGCAATGTTAAACAAATCCTGTGTCCCTTCATCCTGAAAAGACAAGTCCGCAAGATTTACTACCTCGCCATCCGTAGTCTCTACTGTAGCCGATTCTTTTCCAATTTCTCGGAATCCTTTCACCTTGACCTGTTCATCGGATGCCGTAAATGCTGCATTCTCTGTCTTTCTAAAATTGGCATTGGTAACATTTTCTGACGGTGCAACATTTCTTTTTTCGACTTCAAGGTCACTCGCAACATTCTGCTTTGCCTTTTCCAGCTGTAGTTCTTGTACCTCAACCGGTCGTTGATTCCGTTCCATTTCCTCATCAAGATTCACACTATCGGATGTAGCATCCATATTAGCAATAGCATCTTCCTCCTGCTCTGACACGGATTCATTCTGCACCACCTCTCTTTTTTGATTAAGAGATACCGTTCTTTTCATCGCATTAGAAACAGAGGCATCCATAATGTCATACAATGCCTGCCGCTCGGATTCGAATTTTGCATATTTACTCTTTTTAGCTAACTCCTGTGCTTTCTCACGTGCCATCTGGTCGATTTCTACTCCCAGACTATCCGGCACACCACGAATGGCATCTTCATACGCCCTTGCAAGTTCTCCACTGGTTCTCGCTTCCGTAAAATTGTTTTCTACATTTTCCATGATGTCTACTGAAATTTTACCATACTTTTCCGTATCATCTTTTGCTTTCTCATAGGTATCCATACCCTTTTCTGCAGCATATGTAAGTAAATCTGCTCCTTCGTTTCCCTCTGCAATTGATGTCCCATTCTTTTTCACTAATGACTGATACTGTACTTTCGAGTACACATTCGCATAGGTACCAAAAAGACCACCTGAAAAAGCCCCTGCTGCCGTGTCTTCGCCCACCTGTATCCAGAAGTCTTTCCGTGCATTTTTCTTTGCCTCATCCTTTGACATTCCCTGTTGGATATAATTTTTAACATTTTCATTATACTCACTTTTACTTCCATTAACTGCACGGTCGACAAATGCATTTGCAAAGTCCGAAGCAGCCTCTTCTGACCCTTCTACCGCCCCCTGCTTTACAAGGTTCTTTGCAAAATCACGAAACTGTTTTGGATTTGTTGTTTTTAACGCTTCAAAACTATCCAGTGAAAACTTTTCGCTTGCCCACTCTGCCAAACCGGCTCCCAATCCGGTAATCAAAGACTGTCCGGCACTTCCTGTTCTCTCATAGGTGTCCATGTACGATTGATTTGCGGCATTTGCTCCCATCAACGCACTAGCTGCCCCACCTGCTAACTTGGTTCCCTTAAATCCTTTCGTCACAAGAATATCCGCAGCAGAATCAACCGTGGACATTCCGGCGTTATAGACAAACTTACCAATATCATTATCAATACCTTCGGATACTGTCTGTCTTACATTGTTCGTATAAGAACTGTATGGGTGGCTGGCATGATTAATGGGATAAGACTTATCTGATGATAGGTTTTTAACCGCATGATTTACATCCTCTGCAAGTTCCAACGGTGAAAGCAAGTTTGACCCCACACTTAACGCACTGGATACTACCGGGTGTTCGTCTGCTATTTTTTTTATACCTTCATCCCATACCTCCTGTTCTTTATTATCAGTGTTAATGTTCTCGCTATCGATAATGTAATCTACATCAATTCCTTTTTCTTTTAATACATCACCAATATATCTGCTGTCGACAGGATTAATTGAACTCATATCTATAAAACATGTTCCTTTTTTCATATAACCCGCAATACCATTTTCCCCAAGCATTACATCCTTTACCTGAGGACTGTTTGGAAGCATTGTTATAACTACATCACTTTCCATGCCAATCTGTTTTAAATCACCACTTCTCGCACCTGCCTGTACAACTTCAACGACATTTTCCTTATGATGGTCATTAACAATCAATGTGTATCCAGCTCTGCAAAGATTCTTTGCCATCGGTTTTCCCATTATTCCCAATCCAACAAAGCCTATAACCATATATAATCCTCCTGATATTGTTCTAAATGTATTGTTATTATAACCTTTCTTTTATATAATAATGCGGCCATACTGATAAGTCCATATAGTTCTCATAAGTATAGCCGCATTATGTAACATTTATATTATAAAATTAATGAAAGAATAAATATTTCAACCATTGCTGCAATACCCATTATTAATGTGCACACTGTCTGTGTCTTATATCCCTGTTCAGGATCCATGTCACCAAAATTAGTAACTACCCAGAAGTATGAGTCGTTAGCATGTGATACTGTCATGGCACCAGCGCCTCTCGCCGT
>ENA-OOVX01000422-OOVX01000422.1-human-gut-metagenome-genome-assembly--contig:-NODE-422-length-11865-cov-2.223031_pt1 | contig 11865 bp, 7 predicted proteins | sample MGYA00241401_ERZ501309 | MGnify/ENA primary metagenome ERZ501309 (study PRJEB25962, sample SAMEA2042282) | human gut metagenome | biome: human gut; feature: human-associated habitat; material: faeces... | reverse complement strand
TGATACCTTCTTTGGAGGCGACATATGCGAGGTGTGCTACGGTATCTTCCACACCAATCCGGCTGAAATCATATATTTGGCAGCGTGAAAGGATGGTGGGCAATATCTTGTGCTTCTCGGTAGTGGCAAGGATGAATATGGCATGGCGTGGAGGCTCTTCCAGTGTTTTCAGGAAAGCATTGAAAGCCGAGGCGGACAGCATATGTACCTCATCAATGATATATACTTTGTATTTGCCTATCTGAGGTGGAATGCGTACCTGCTCCACCAATTGGCGGATGTCATCCACAGAGTTGTTTGAGGCGGCATCCAGCTCATGGATATTGTAGGAGCGCTGCTCATTGAAGGCAGTACAGGATTCACATTGGTTGCATGCCTCGCCGTCTGCTGTGGGGCTCATGCAGTTGATTGTTTTAGCAAAGATACGGGCACAAGTTGTTTTTCCCACGCCTCTTGGACCGCAAAAAAGATAGGCATGCGCCAGTTTTCCGGTGGCAATGGCATTCTTCAAGGTAGTGGTCAGTGCACGTTGGCCTACTACGGACTCAAAGGTCGAGGGACGATATTTCCGTGCAGATACGATATAGTTTTCCATATTTGGGATATTCTTTGCTTTTTGTGCAAATGTACACAAAAAAAAGAAATCTTTCGGTTATTCCTCTTATCTTTGTGACGTGAAGTTATATGATGGACAAGCTCCATCATGAATGATAAATTGCTAAATAGTAGATAACGAGATGGATAAACTTGCTTCTCTTTGGTCTTTTGTCCGCAAGCATAAATATCTGATTACGCTTGCGTTGTTTGCTGTAATTATCGGGTTCCTGGATGAGAACAGTGTTGTACGCCGTTTGGGTTACGCCCGGGAAGAAAGCCGTCTGCGCGATGAAATAGAAAAGTACCGCAAGGAATACGAGGAGAATACCGAACGGCTCAATGAGCTTGCCGTCGACTCCGGTGCCATCGAACGGATTGCCCGTGAGAAGTATCTGATGAAAAAGCCCAATGAGGATATTTATGTATTTGAAGAAGATATAGAAGAATGAAACAACTGATACCTGCCCTTTTCGCAGTAGGGGCCGTGATGCTCTTGGCAGGAGCTGCCGTTTATATCACGGGCTGGCCTCTTTCACCTTATATATATACTATCGGCGCTACGATGGTTGCTTTGGCCCAAATTAATTCTCCGTCCAAATGTAAAAGTCCCACTGTCAAACGCCTGCGCCGACAGCAAATATTCGGTGCGCTTTTGCTGGTGCTTACGGGGGCATTCATGCTCTTTACAAGGGGCAATGAATGGATTGTGTCTCTGACGATAGCCGCCATTCTTGAGCTTTACACTTCGGTACGTATTCCACAAGAGGAGGCGAAAGAAGGTTTAAGCTAAATCCGGAACATATATTCTGCATAAACAAGAGGGGCTGAACTCTTTTATAGAGCCAGCCCCTTTCTCATTTAGTTAATCTTCTGCGTTATCCGTCTATCTTTCTACCTTTTCTACTGTCAGAACTGCCGAAGAGACACCTGCCGTTACGTCAACTGTGAACCGGTAAGCGACACCGTTTTCCAGGCTTTTGCCTTCTACGAGGCCCAAGTTGCCGGCATCACGTCCGTTGGTACTGTCACCTATAAATACTAAGTCACTGGTGGTAGACAAGGCATCGTTTTTATATTCACCTCCCCAACCTTGCTGGTGGAAGAACTTGAAGTTGATGTCATCAGATTTGATTTGCTCTCCCGCTACTACTGTTACCTGATACTTCTTCGCTTCAATCTGTGACATGCAGAGACCTTTTTCTGTAGTCCAACCTACGGCATTGGTCGCTACGGAAGGTTTACCGATACCGTCACCGATAATCCAAAGGGCGCCGGTTCCGTCATCGTTCAGAGTGGCGGTGCTTGTTCCGTTCATTTTCAATACTTCCAGATAATTCAGGGCCAGGTTGGCAATGACGCGATAAGTTCCATCGATGGGCAGGAACTTCAGCGAACCGTCTTCATTCTTTTCGAAGAAGTCGGGGTCTATCCAATATTGGTCGAAGTTGGGAATGTCTGCAGTGATGTTGTCCCCTTGCTTCAGATTGAGGTCGATGCTGTAATGGTCATCATCCACCATCTCCATTTCAGAACCGTTCAGCAGTAGTTTCACGAAAGGAGCGGCTGCATAAGTCAACGTATTGAAGGAGATGGAATATTCTCCAGCTGACAGATTGGAGAAGGTAATTTCACTGGAGGTACCTTGTGTAATGGCACCGTTGCTCCATCCGAAGTTGATTTCATTCCCGTTGGCGCCTACTTTAGGAGCTTTGATGTAACCTTTCACTTTTTGTGCAAATTCACCGGTCACGCTATACTGATTGGCTGCGACTTTTTCCATGCGGTATTCTTGGTCTCCGGAAATCAGAGTTAGGTAGGGGAAGTCCGGACGACTCAGCGCCACGTCATAGCTTTTTTCTGTAATTGTGAAATTGATGTTCTGCAGAATGAACTTCAATGTAGCTGTTCCGTTGGGAATATTTGCCAGATAGGGAACATATATTTTCCCGGTATAGTCTTGACCGTTTACTTTTGTACGGATTATAGTCTCTGACACCATTTCGTCGCTGAAGTATAACCGCGCTTTTAACGTGGAAAGGGGTACATCTGCGTCCGATGCCTTGATTGTAAAAGGCAGACTGTCTCCGAACAAGGCTGAAGAAGGTTCTGCCTGAAAGTCCATTGTCGGGTTGCCGGGAACCGGATCGTCATCGCTGCAAGCATTCAGCATGGCTATGCCTGCCAATGCCATTAGATAGTATTTTAAGCTTTTCATTATAATCTTCTGTTTAAATTATTAGTTTTATTTTTTCCAACGGTAAGAAACGACTGCTTTGGCCGGAACTTCGTAGGAAAAGTAGTGTGTGCCGTCGCTTACGGTGATTCGCTTGGCATCTGCATTGTTGTTTGCCAATACGAATGCATAGGTACCGTCCGTATTCTCGAAGGCGGAGTAGGTGATTCCGTTGGCTGTGTAACCGGTCGTTCCGATACGTACAGCTCCCGGTTTCACGACTGAAGACATGTGCCCGATAAGGTAATAATGGGAATTACGGACAATTTTAGAATAGTTTGTATTGTCAATATCCACTGCACCGTAGCAGGTCTTGCAAGAACCATCTGAGGGGCTTACCGGTCCCAGGTCACTGTCTAACATCAGATTCCACACAATGGTGCCGCGGCACCAGTTGTTGGCTGTTCCCAATGCTATTTCTTCCATATCGTTAAGCAGGCGTGCTTCCAAATCGCGACCGGAGTTCCAAGTACCGATGGAGGTTTCCGTAAAAAGCAGTTCCTTGTTGGGATAGAGTTTGTGGATATTCAGCAACTCAGAACGGTTACCGCCATAATTATGGTAGGCAGCGCCCGCAATGTATTGTGAGGCTTCCGCATCATCATAAATCTTGGTAGGGTAACTTTTTTGGTCGGCCAGATTGTCGTAGTTGTAGTTATGGTCGAAAACATAAATCTTTGTAGTAACTCCGGCTTCTTTGAAGGCAGGGCCCAGGCCAGTCTTGATGAAGTCACGGGCTTCTTCCCATCCCATGAACAAGGATGCTGAGTTACCGTGGTTCAGCGGTTCGTTCTGCGGAGTCACAGCGTGGATTTTGATGCCTTCCTTTTCGAAAGCTTGTATCCATTTTACGAAATATTCGCCATACGTTCTGTAATATTCGGGGTTCAAGTGTCCGCTGGTCCATGAGTCAAAGGGTACACGTTCTTCCAGGCTTTTCACTTTCATCCACTTCGGACATGTCCAGGGAGCGGCAATCACTTTGACAGTAGGATTGATTGCTAGAATTTCCTTCAATATAGGAATTACATACTTGGTGTCTTCCATCGGAAGGGCAAAGTGCTCAAGTCCCTTTTCGTCACAGCAAGTAAATTCACTGAATGAGAAGTCGGAACAACCGATGGCAATACGTACATAGCTGAAGCCATAGCCTTCTTTGTCCGAGAATGTTTCAGTCAGAAACTTCGTGCGGTTCTCTTGTGTCATTTGCATCAGGTTGTAACTGGTAGAGCCAGTAATGGCTGCGCCAAAACCGTCCATTTCCTGATAACGGGTGGTGGGGTCGAGTGTCACGGTAGAAGGTGACATGTTGCTTCCGGTGCCGAAGGCCAGCCCGGACTTTGTCAAATCATAAGTACGACTGGTGTTCGTTACATAGAGGGTAACATCCTTTACCTCTTCCGTGGGTTGGTCTGGCTTGGGTTCCGGTGTAGGGGTGATGTTACTGTCATTGTCATTGCCGCAGGCTGCCAGTATGGTGAAGCAGCCTAATGCGGTAGTGAATATATTTCTTAAATTCATATTCAATTGATTTTTATATTACTCATTAGTATTAATAGCCCGGGTTCTGTATCAGATTTTCGTTCTGGTCGATGGCTCCTTGGGGAATAGCCAGCAGATAGGAGTTCTCATTGAACAGATTTTCTTGTGCATGGCGGCCGCTGTCTTTGGCGTAAACGGCGTTCATCACTTCTTCTACCTTATTGAGGCGGCAAAGGTCGTACCAGCGCTGTCCTTCAAAGGCAAGCTCCATGCGGCGTTCGTCCATATAAGCTTGGAGCAATGCTTCTTTACTGCTGCGGGTGCTTTGTGGAAGTTTGCCCAGTCCGGCGCGGTTGCGGATGCGGTCGATGATGTCGGCTGCACCGTTCAGGTCGGGAGTCTCTCCCATAATTTTTGCTTCGGCTTTGAGGAGCAGGATGTCGGCATATCGCAGATAGATAATGCTGTTGAACGCAGAGCGGCATTTGTACATGAAGGCATAATGGTCTGCCGGATAATAGTTGCTCCATCCGCAGTCATACCATACAACAGATTCATTGTAACGTTTCGTGTCTCCTTGCTCTTCATAGAGGCGGATAAGGTCACGGGAAGGGGTAATCCATTTGGCCCAGGTGAAACTTTCATCCCAGTTGCTCAAGTTGCGGCCGAACATCCAAGTACACCAGTTGCCGGAGCCGGGAGGAAAGTGGGCTTCGAGAATTGCCTCCTTGGTATTGCGCACCCGGCAGTCTTTTTTTTCCGTATCATACGCCCAAAGGTCGCTGAAGTCTTCCACGAGGTCGAAGCCGTCGGCAGCAAGTTCATCGGCATATTTGATAACCTTTGCATAATCGCGCAGAGGTTTTTCTGCATAGACCTTGGCAAGCATGGCACGTGCCACCGATTTGGTAAGTATGCTCTTGTCTGATGTGTCGTTTGTCGGTGTGTTGGGGTTTTCCACTGCTTCAGTCAGGTCTTTCTCTATTTGGGCGTAAGCCTCTTCAGCCGTATTCTGTGGAGGAAAATAGGTCGGGTACATTTCTTCTACGTTGTCTTCGGTAATGTCACCGCCCACGGTAGTGATGACCGGGAAGTTACCCCATAAGCGTACCATATCGAACATGACCATGGCACGGAATATCTTGGCTTGTGACTGATACTTGCCGCGTTCACTTTCACTGAGTGCCTTGAGCTGGTCACAGCCCACGATGATGCGGTTGGCAACGGCAATGTCGCCTAAGAAACGGTCCCAGTCACGTTTTAGTACAGAATTAGAGCCTTCAATGGAGTTGGTTTCGTAAGGCACCACTTCGGCCCCCGTTGTTCCGGCGTAGGCATTATCGGAATGAGCGTCACCGATAAGCAGTTTGTCGACATACCAGTGCTCCTGCTGGTCACGAAATTTTTTGTGAAGGGTTACCATTGAAGTTTCCACGTCTTGCACACTGTTGAAAATAGGCTTTTCATCAGTTTTGTTCACTCCTTCCGTTACATCCGAGTAGGTGTCTACCGGATTATAGTCCAAGTCACATGAGGTTGCGGTCATTGCCAACAATACACCGCAAGCTATACTTTTATATATATGGTTTAGTTTCATAAGTTATTTCTTCCTTTTTTAGAATTCAACATTGATACCGAAAACGAATGATTTGCTCTGCGGGTAAGTTCCATAGTCGATGCCCTGTACAGAACCGCTGTTGCCATATTGGTTCACTTCAGGATCCATACCTGAATAGCTGGTCCAGGTCAGCAAATTGCTGGCGGTAAAATAAGGCTGTACGCGGCTGATACCCCATTTCTTGAACTGGCGGCAACGGATGTTGTAAGAGAGTGAAATGTCTTTGACACGCAGGTAGCTGCCGTCTTCTACAAAGTAAGTGGAGTTCTTGATGTTGAAGTTGGCTTTCGGGACATTCGTAATCTGTCCGGGAATTCTCCAGCGTTTCAATACTTCCGTTGACTGGTTTTTACCGTCATACATACCTTCGGTTTCCATACGGGACACATTGAAGATGTCGTTTCCGTAGCTTCCTTGGATGAAGATGCTCAGGCTGAGGTCTTTCCATGTAAAGGTGTTTGTCAATCCGTAGATGAAGTCGGGATTCGGGTCGCCGATATAGGTACGGCCAGAAGTGGAAATCTTGCCGTCTTCGTTAAGGTCGCGATAGATCAGGTTACCGGTTTCAGGGTCTACGCCGTCGCTGATGTAACCGTAGAAACCACCCAAAGGACGTCCGGGCTCATTGCGTACGATATTTTCTTTCACCACCTCGGCGCTGCTTGCTGCTGTATAGATTTTCTGCAATGACAGCTTGGTCAGCTTGTTCTTATTGAAAGAAATGTTGAAGTCTGTATCCCAAGAAAACTCGCCGGTCAGGTTATGGGAGTTGATGGCGAACTCGAATCCCTTGTTGGTCATCTCGCCTTCGTTACGGGTGATGCTGGTGGTTGCTGCCGCACCCGCAGGCAGACTTACGTTCATCAACATGTCTGTGGTTTTCTTGTAATAGTAGTCCATGCTGAAGGTCAGTCTGTTGTTCAGTACAGTCAGGTCAAGACCGATGTTCGTCTGGTTGGTAGTTTCCCATTTCAGGTCACTTGTTCTCAGGTTGGCCTGGCTGATACCGGGAACTGCATGGTCGTTACCTTCTTCAAACCAGGGTATGCGGTTGATGTTGTAACGTTGCAGATACGAGTAATCGCCTATACCGCTTTGGTTACCGGTCTGTCCCCAGCCACCGCGGAGCTTCAAGTCATCAATCCAAGCGATGTCTTTCATGAACTTTTCCGACGAAATGCGCCATGCAGCCGAGAAGGAGGGGAAAATACCCCAGCGATGGTCGGGATGCAGCTTGGATGAACCGTCGGCACGCATGTTCATGGTAAGCATGTACTTGCTGTCATAGTTGTAGGACACACGGGCGAAATAGGAAGAGATGGCCCACTGTGAAGCTCCTGTTCCGGTACCGTCCCATGAAATTTTATTGGCAGCGTTCAGGGTCTGTATTTTATCGTCCCGGAAATGTGAGCCGTTTATCCAGCTGTTGGTATAGTCCGATTTGGTATAGGAAGAACCTGCCATGACGTCGATACCATGTTTCTTGATGTTGGTGTTGTAAGTCAATATATTGTCGAAAACCAATACGGTATTCATGTTTCGGTTGTCGGAAGCTGTACCGAAGCTGTTGCGTCCGTCGGTGGTCGATATTGGATCGAGGAATGTGGTGCTTACACCGTTACGGCGGTCCAGGGCTGCGGATGATTTCAACTTCAGGTTGGGCAGAAAGCTGATGGTAGCGGCTCCGGATGCGATGAGGCGGTTCTCCTTGTTCTTGTTGTTTTTCTGGCGGGCCAGGTTTTCCATCGGGTTCATGATATTTACCCCGTAGAAGTTCTTATTGTATTGATTCGGCTTTTCAGGGTCCCAAATAGGAGCATAGGTCGGTGTGTTGATAACCGAGAGGACTACACCGCCACGGTTGGCACCCGTACCGGAAATGATGCCGGTGTTTCCGATATTGTCGGAGTAGGAGATATTGGCACTTACGTTCAGCCAACTGCGTATCTGGTTGTCAATGTTGGCACGGAAGCTATATCGTTTGAAGTACGTGCCTTCCAAAATGCCTTTTTCATTCAGATAACCGGCAGAGAGGAAGTATTTCATCTTTTCGTTTCCGTTAGATACGGACACCTGGTAGTTTTGGGTCTGTCCGGTTTTGTAAACTTCATCAAACCAGTCTGTCTGGTCTGTTAGACCTTCAAGGGCAGCGGGGTTGACAGCCCCGATTTCTTCCTGTAACTCACGGTATTGTTCTGTATTCAGGGCATCCATGCTCTTGGCTACTTTCGTCATACCATATTGTACGTTCAGTGCCACTTTGGCATTGCCTTCTGCTCCGGCTTTGGTCGTAATCAGTACCACACCGTTGGCTGCACGCGAACCATAGATGGCTGCCGATGAGGCATCCTTTAGGATAGAGAGACTTTCAATGTCGTTGGGAGAGAGAAAGTTGATGTTGTCCACGGGCACACCGTCCACTACGTAGAGCGGGTCGTTGCTGCCGTTGAATGAGGTGGTACCACGTACGCGGATGCTCATGCCTCCGCCCGGTTCACCGCTGGGTTGCATAACCGACACGCCGGCTGCTTTGCCTTGCAGGGCTTGGGCTGCCGATACAATGGGGCGTTGGTCCAAATCCTTTGTAGAAACCGTGGATACGGCTGTGGTTACGTCTTTACGCTTCACACTTCCATAACCGATAACTACCACTTCGTCCAGCAGTTCGTTATCTTCCTGCAATGTGATATTCATGTTGGTGGTTGCTTTTACCTCTATCGTTTTGTAGCCGATGAAGGATATTACCAGTGTGGCATTCTGTCCTACACTCAGGGAAAACTCCCCGTCCAGATTGGTAACAACACCGTTGGCGGTACCCTTTTCCAATACGGATGCGCCAATGACCTCCAGGCCTGCAGCATCTGTTACTTTACCCGTAGCTGTCAATCGTTGGGCAAATGCATTTGTTGACATTAGCAGTACGAGTAATGTCAAAAGGAGCTTGTAACTCCGCGTAAGAAGATTTCTTGTAATCATTCTCATAGTACTTTAATTGAAAGATTTAATTTATTATTAGAAAAGTATGTCCTAATAGAGATTGGTGGTTTTCCATAGTACACTTTTCTTTCTGTGCTGCAAAGATAGCGGACAACCCTATTCGTCCGATAGGCAGGTAATATGGAGAAGTAAGTCTGTGTGAAATGTAAATATCAGATATATAATAAGTTGTATTCTTGCTGATTACTGTGTAAAGTAAAGGTCGGCCACTATGGAAGGAGGTCTGTATATACTGTTTTGTCGCTTTGAGCGGTCGAAATATCTCTTAAATTTCATGTACTTTTTAGGGTGGAGGTAGTTTATGTTTAGATAGATTAATTTATCTTTGTGCTCTCAGCCTTATATAGATAATAGAAATGAAAAGAAAAATCATAGCTTTACTATTTTTGCTGATGGGGTGTACCTTTCTGAATGCGGCACCTTACAGTGAAAAGATAAAAGAACTGCTGGTGCGTCTTGATTCTCTGATTGCGCAAAAAAACACGTTTGCTATGCTTAAAGAGGCGAAGATTGCCCAGTTGCACAAGTTGCGAAAGGATGTGCGTACTTTGGAGGAGAGATATTGGCTGAATAAAAATCTTTATGATGAGTATTGTGTCTATAATGCCGATTCTGCAATGAATTATGTGGCAGGCAATTTGGACATAGTTTATAAGCAGAATGATAAATACCGGCAGATGGAGTGGAAGATAAAAAAGTCTTTTCTGTTGGCTGCCACCGGTCTGTTGAAAGAAGCCCAGGATGAGTTGGACGGAGTCTCGGGCGGTTCGCTTCCCAAAGAATTGTTAGTGGACTATTACGGACAAATGTTGTATCTGTATTCGCATTTCAATCAGTATACCGGTAGTGAAATGGGTACTTTGCATGAACATTATGCACAGTTGGAGCGTGTTTACAAGGACTCTTTGAATATGGTTCTTACCCCTGAAGACCCCTTGTTCTTGTGGTATAAAGGGCAGGTAGTACAAGGTACGGACAGTATGTATGTTTTTAAAGAACGTTTGCAGAAGGGAATTCTTAATTCTGCATTCGACACTCGGCGCGATGCCATGAATGCTTACGTGCTGGCCTGCTTTTATCGCGAGTCCGATGAGCAGGAAAATTATCTGACTTACCTGATATATTCTGCTATGGCCGATGTACGTATCTCCAATAAAGATATTGCTTCGTTGGAAGAGCTGGCGGGGGTACTTTTTAGTTTGGGTGATATTGACCATGCTTATGTCTACATGAGTTACTGCTTGCAGAATGCCTTGGCATATCGGAACCGGGTGAGGGTAGTGGGCATCTCTGCGGTGCAGGACACCATTCATCAGATCTATCAGGAACGTAATCAGAGGCAAGAAGCGCGGTTACGTATGTATTTGGTACTGGTCAGTGTCTTGTCTTTGATATCCTTGTTTGCCTTCCTATATATATACAAGCAGATGAAGCGGTTGAAGCAGTCGCGCCAACAGCTGAATGAGGCAAACAACCGCTTGAATAAGCATGTGGAAGAGCTTTCGAAAATGCACGGACAAGTGGCAGAAACGAATGTACAGCTTACTTCTTTGAATGAACAGTTGAGGGATACCAATAATCAGCTTCGTGAATCCAACTATGTGAAGGAGGAATACATAGGTTATGTCTTTTCCATTTGTTCCAATTATATCAGTAAGCTGGATGAGTATCGGAAAAATATCAATCGTAAGCTTAAGGCAAACCAGTTGGAGGATGTGAAAGCATTGACCGATACTCATTCTATGGCACAGAATGAGTTGAAAGAGTTCTATCATAACTTTGATGCTATCTTCTTGCACATTTATCCGGATTTTGTAAGTGACTTCAATGCCTTGCTCCATCCTGACGAGCAGATTGTGCTAAAAGATGGTGAGCTGCTGAATACGGAATTGCGCATTTATGCTTTGGTGCGTTTAGGTATCACTGATAGTGTGAAGATTGCCGAATTCTTGCATTATTCACCTCAGACCGTTTATAATAATCGTTTGAAAACACGTAATAAGGCTATCATTCCTCGGGAAGAGTTTGCTGCCGTTGTGCGTTCTTTGGGTAGGGCACAGAAGTGGATTTGATAAAGGCTTCTACTGATTGTCGCAGTATGGTGCGTAGATGACACCTAAGAGTTAGGAAAAAAACTGCGATGTACTACCTTGTTTTTCTCTAAAAACTAATCTTTCCACAGCAATGTTCTTTTCTTACCACAGCTGTGGAAAGAAAGAAACGCGGGTGTGGTAAGAAAGAAACATATCTGTGGTGAGAAAAGTTGTTCAGTAGTTCTCGTTTAGTATCCGGGCTTTCCGGATGTAGCCTTTCGCAGGTTTATTGTCAGTTCTCTTTGGGCTCCTCAAGCGTGGTGCCGGCCGTTCAGTGGTCTATGTCAAGGGGTGAACTTAGTATATTCCGATGCGCGCGCGTATATATATAATGTGTCCCCTTCCTTCCTGCCTTTCTTTCCCTTTAAAAAACATGCTTTAAAACATATCTATCAATCAGCTAGTTATGAAAAAGTTCACGTAAACCCTCAAAAAAAGCTTGTATATATTTTGCAGATGTCCGTAAAAGCCCTACTTTTGCATCCGCTTTCGGGAACGAAGGCGGCGATGTTTTGACATTCTGACAGTAAAACGGAGCGGTAAGCTTCCATTTTTCTCTTCTTTGCCATAGGTTTCTTTCGGAACTTCGGCCTTGGAAAAGAAAAATGAAAAAAAACTTCCGAAACATTTGGAAGTTATGCTTTAAAGTTCTTACCTTTGCACCCGCTTTTGAAAACGAAAGCAGCGCGAGTTGACATTCTTCTTTCAAGAAACGGTGACCGGGTTTTTCTTCCTTTTTCTTTTTGCCTCCCTTTCGACAAGAGAGACGACGAGGAAAGAGAAAAAAGAAAAATAAAAAAAAACTTCCGAAAATATTTGGAAGATATGCTTTAAAGTTCTTACCT
>ENA-OOVX01000417-OOVX01000417.1-human-gut-metagenome-genome-assembly--contig:-NODE-417-length-11954-cov-5.271535_pt1 | contig 11954 bp, 7 predicted proteins | sample MGYA00241401_ERZ501309 | MGnify/ENA primary metagenome ERZ501309 (study PRJEB25962, sample SAMEA2042282) | human gut metagenome | biome: human gut; feature: human-associated habitat; material: faeces... | reverse complement strand
CATATGCCATCTTATTTTGGGGACATTTACTGAATATCCCTAACTTGGAAAAAATATCCTGATATTTTCACCAATATTTTACTTGAAGATAATTTTCTGTTACATTATTTCTTCTGCCTATCTTTGGTAAATATCATAGATGATGTGTCAATTTTCTTGCTAATACTTCTTCCTCTCTTTAGCCTGCCTTTCGTTTCTTGTATTTCTTTTATATAAAATGAAATATATCTATTAGTACTTTATAATTAATGTATACTATTTTTATTATATGTAAAGAAAATGTGATAAAAAACTTTGATGTTTGATAAAAAATGTATAATTTAAGCGACGATAGGCTATCTTGTTTTTACTGAAAAAGTTTTCACATTTTTAATATCTTAAATCTATGAACGATTCTTTCCGTTGGAGTAAGATGCAAATGATGCAGAAAGCTCTGTTTGTACTCTTGTTGGTATTGTCGGCTTGTACTGGAGAAGAGAAAGCGACGATACCCGATGAACCTGAAACTCCTGAAGCCAAGATTACGCTAGCCGAAGGAACTGATACGAATCCATTACTGGATGCTTCTGGTGGAGCGGTTACAGTACATTTTACGGCTACGGCCGACTGGACGGCTACAATAGGTAACGTGCGTGCTACAGGATGGGTTACAGTTTCTCCAGTTTCCGGAAAACAGGGAGAGGCATCGGTTACCATTTCGGTAGCAGCCAACGAAGGTACGGATGAACGCAGCGCTTCCGTTTTCCTGGAGTGTGGAGACAATAGGAAAACGATTGTCGTTTCACAAAAGCAGAAAGATGCATTGATTGTTTCGCAGCAAAGCTATCAGCTTCCTGCCGGTGAGTCGGAGATAGAAGTGGAAGTGGAGGCGAATGTTGCTTTCGAAGTAGAAACCTCGGATACATGGATTGAGCAAATCTCTACACGGAGTCTGGAAAAATCGGTGCTGGCTTTTCGTATATTGGCTAACGACGGTTACGACAAACGAAGTGGAAGTATCGTAATTAGTAGCGGAGAGCTGCGAGAAGCGGTACATATTTATCAGGAAGGTAAGGAAAAGGAGGTATTGCTTCTTTCAGATGACTTGATTGAAGTTGGTGCCGGAGGTGGTACGGTAGACGTACAGTTACAGTCGAATGTTTCGTATATCTGTAAGCCCGAAGCAGAGTATACGTGGGTGAGTGAACCGGCTTCGAGAGCAGTTTCTACCCATACGCTGCATTTCGAGGTACAGCCTAATGATACATACGATATGCGTGAGGCACGTTTTATTTTCGTTGATGAAACGGAAGCTGTATCGGATACGCTTACCATTCGTCAGTATGCCGTCGATGAGATTCTGGTTCCTTCAGATCCTGTCATCTGTGAGGCTGTGGGTGGAACCTTTTCCATCGAGGTCAGTGCCAATATCAGTTATACGGTAAAGACGGATGTCAGTTGGCTGAAGCAGGTAGCTGGCAGGGGACTGGAACAGTCAACTTTATATTTTAGTGTGGAAGAGAATACCGAATCGGTGATGCGTGAAGGCAATATTATCGTGACAGGCAATGGGGTTGAACGTATGATGAAGGTATTGCAAAAAGGAAAGGAAGAAGCTCCTTATCTGATTGTTTCGCAGGATTATTTCGATATTCAGGCAGAAGGTGGTACGGTTCGTTTTATGGTGAAAGGAAATGTACCTTATCAGGTGAGTGCAGGAGTAGACTGGATGACTCGGACGTTGTCGGGGGCTGCGGAAGAAGAGGTTGTGTTTACGGTATTACCCAACGAATCGACCACATCGCGTGAGGGAACCATCACGGTTACTTCGGAAGACGGTAGTCTGGTCCGTACGGTACGTGTGGTTCAAGAGGGCAGGGAAGAACTGATCTTGAACATAAGTCCGTCTTCTTTCTCTCTGACGAGCAACAGTCAAACATTGACTTTGTCAGTTGAGACCAATACCCGTTACCGTTTGTCAAGCAGTGCTTCCTGGCTGAGCAGCAACATGGCCGGCGTGGGTGAATGGAAGAATCCGACCTTTACGGTAAGTGCCAATGAATCGACCACACCGCGTGAGGCAACTATCACGGTTACTTCGGAAGACGGTAGTCTGGTCCGTACGGTACGTGTGGTTCAAGAGGGTAAAGCTGTGTATTTGGAAGTCTCTCCTTCGAGCATCTCCGCAGCATCCGAAGGGGGGCGATTTGCCTTCACTGTAAACAGTAATACCCAGTATACATTGACCAGCAGCGATACTGACTGGATCAATATAGAGGGAAATATCATCATTGTTGCAGCCAATACTTCTACTTCCCAGCGAAAGGGGAGTGTGACGGTTCGGGCAGAGGAGCTTGTTCGTGTTATTGAGATTACTCAAGACGGTAAAAAAGAAGAAACTCCTTCGGCAGGCGGCAGCATAGAAGACTTTATAGAGAATGAAGAAGACTGGTAATAATCTTGAAAAACACAGTAAATTATGAAGCATATAACTCTTTTTTTAGGCATATTTTTGTTGTTGCTTGTAGGGTGTCAGCAAGATGAAGTGGTACCTTCCGGCAGTCAGGATAATAGTTTGAAATCGGTTCGTGCTACGACATCGGCAATTGTAAAGAGTCGTACTTCTCTTTCCGGTAATTCTGTGGTATGGAGTACGGGAGATGCCATCGGTATTTTCAGCAATACATCCGATTCGGTTGCCCGTTACGACCTGACTGAAATCTCAGGCGACGAGGCACAGTTTGAAAGCGACAAGCCTGTCAGAGGTAATACGTTTTATGCCTTTTATCCGTATGCGGCTGATGCTGTAGTATCTGGTGCGAGCGTTTCGTTCCGTCTGTCGGAAGAACAGCCGTTCGGTTTCGATAGCTTTGCTTCCGGTATATGTCCGATGGTGGCTCAGAGTACTACAAACTCTTTCCGCTTTTTACAGATTTGCGGACTGGTACGCCTGAACTTGAAAGGAAACATGCAGGTGTCATCTATTTCATTGTCGGGTAATAACGGGGAAGCTGTTGCCGGCTGGGGTTCGGTAGATATAGCCTCCGATGCGCCTGAATTCCGTGTTTCGGGAGGAGGGCAGGAGAGTGCCAGTGAAATCGTACTTCGAGGCACCAGAACCTTATCTCCTTCGCAGGCTACCTCATTTTATTTTGTAGTTCCTCCTCAGGTATTCAGTAACGGTATGACATTTAAGATTACTGGATATGTAAACGGTCAGCAGCGGACGCTTACCAAGGCCACAGAGCGTAGCATTACCGTAGGACGTTCTGTGATTACCAGTTTCTCGGCTGTTGATACCGACAATCTGCTGGAACAGGATGAAATGACAGAGAGAGATGCTCTGATTGCACTGTACGATGCGACAAACGGTGATGCATGGACGAATAATACGAACTGGTGTACGGATGCTGATTTGTCGGAATGGTATGGTATTTATACGGACAATAATGGTAAGGTAAGTTCGATTAGTCTGTCTTCAAACAATCTGACCGGAACTATACCGGATGAGATTGGAAATCTTGAAGCGTTATGGACCTTGAATGTGCCCTATAATCAGCTGACAGGAGAAATTCCTGCTTCCATAGGTAAGCTGACAAACCTTTGGAGCTTACATCTGTACCGAAATCAATTGACGGGTAGTATACCACCTGAATTGGGGAATATGAAGCAATTGGCCTATTGCTACTTGGATGATAATCAGTTGACGGGTACTGTACCCGAAACCCTTGGAAACTTGACAGAACTGGAATATATGAATTTTGGAGGGAATATGTTGTCAGGCGATCTGCCGCAGGCTGTTACATCCTCTTCCTGGTGGCAGAAGAGTGGCTGGGTTTGTATCGAACAAAATTCACCGGGTGGATTTAACTTCGATACATTTAACTTGTATATGCCCGATTTTACCGCAACTGATTATAGAGGAAATACGATAAATTCCAGTTCTATCGTTGCTTCTCATAAAGTGACGTTGTATTATATCTGGGCATCATGGTGTAGCTTTAGCAAGGCTTTTCATCCTACAGTATCGTCAATTTATCAGCGTTACAAGAACCATTCACTGGAAATCATCGGGCTCTGTAGCGATGGAACGGAGAACCCTGTAGATGCGGCCAATACAATAGAGAGTAACAATATGGAATGGCCTACGCTGATGTCCGATCCGGGAAGTATTTCATATAGCGGTTTTCCTACTATTATGGCTTTCGATGAAACGGGTAAGCTGATATTTCATAGCAGTGTAACGTCGAGAGATTTGCTTCCTGATTTTCTGAAAGGAATTTTGGGTGAGGGAGATTTACCTTATGAATCCTCCGATTATTCAGAAGACGGAAAGGTGTATACCTTGCAGCAAGCTTCAGAGGGAAACGGTATCAATGTGATTTTGATGGGGGATGCTTTTTCCGACAGACAGATTGCCGATGGTACCTATGAGGAGGTTATGCGGACAGCAGCCGATGCTTTCTTCAGCGAAGAGCCTTATACTTCCTTCCGGAACTTGTTTAACGTGTATTATGTGACGGCTGTTTCCAAAAATGAAGGATATATAGACGGTGGAAGTACGGCGTTTTCTGGCTATTTCGGTGAGGGAACTCACGTAGGAGGAGAGCACAACAAGTGTATGCAATACGCAGCTACTTGTCCGGGGATGACCGATCCGCTGATGAATGAGGTATTGATTATTGTGATGATGAATTCGCCTACGTATGCAGGTACTTGCTATTATGGAACAAGTACAGCTTATCAGGGAGATTATGGCAGGGGATATGGTATTGCATATTTCCCGATAGGAACGAGTGATGAAGACTTGGCAAGTGTGCTTCATCATGAAGCTGGAGGACATGGATTCGCTAAATTACTGGATGAATATTATTATGAGAGCAAAGGAACGATTCCTTCGAGTGAAATAGCTGATAATATTGACTCACGTAATCGTTACGGATGGGGAAGGAATGTAGACTATACGAGTGATCCGAACAGTGTGGTATGGAGTAAGTTTATATCCGATCCTCGTTATGCGAACGAAGGTCTCGGCGTTTATGAAGGTGCTTGTACGTACTATAAGGGAGCGTATCGTCCTACAGAAACCAGCATCATGGTGGGCAATGTGGGAGGCTTCAATGCTCCTTCGCGGGAAGCAATTTACAATCGTATTCATAAGTTGGCGTACGGTGAAAGCTGGCAGTTTGATTATGAAACGTTCGTCAGCTGGGATTTGAGCCGGCAGGGGCGTTCGCGCAGTGTACCGTCTCAGGTAAAATATAAACCGACAGCTCCTCCTGTTGTCTTGAATCAGCATTGGGAGAACGGACGACTTGTGGCAAATTAAAGCTTGAGGTTACATAAAGATCGAGGGCACGGAGAAACATATCCAATATGAATCTTCGTGCCCTTTTATTAAATCCCTCCGCCCGGTGAAGGACGTGAAGGGTAAAAACACCAGTTTAAATTAGAAAAACTTGGTTTCTTTGCCTATGATATCCGACAACAGCAGGTTGGCGAGGCGGCTTGTTCCCAAACGGAACAGCTCGTTGGTCAGCCATTCTTTGCCTAAGACCTCTTTTACGATCGTATAGTATACCAGTGCGTCATGCACGGTGTTAATGCCTCCAGCGGGCTTAAAACCTACTTTACGGCCGGTTTCAAGGAAGTACTCCTTGATGGCATGGCACATAACGTATGCTGCCTCGGGAGTAGCTGCCGGATTTTCTTTTCCGGTAGAAGTCTTGATGAAGTCGGCTCCCGAATACATTGACAGGATAGAGGCTTTCTTGATGTTTGAGGCACTACCCAGTGCACCGGTTTCCAGAATTACTTTCAAGTGCTTGTCTCCGCATACTTCCTTCAGCTCTTCTACTTCGTCGCACATACCTTCGTAATCACCGCTCAAGAATTTCCCTACAGAAATTACAATGTCTATTTCATCGGCTCCAGCATGAATTGCCATCGCTGTTTCAGCAACCTTTACTTCGATGAACGTTTGTGAAGAAGGAAATCCTCCCGAAACACAGGCAATGTTTACATTGTCGGCTTCCAGGGTATCGTTTACGATTTCGGCCATGTTGGGATATACGCAAATGGCTGCTACATTATCAAGTTCGGGATAGGCATCTACGAAGTCATTGACATGCTGTGTGAACTGCATGACGCTAGGTTCGCTGTCTGTACATTTCAGTGTAGTCAGGTCGATGCAATGGAGAAGGAATTTCTTAACTTCCGGCGTATCGTTTTCCTTTACGTATTTTTCGATGATATGGGCAGTTTGAGCAGCTACTTCTTCATCTTTCAGATTGGTGTTGTATTTGCTCAATGCTTCATCGTATTTGCTTGGTTGATGCAGATGTTCTTTATCCTCTTCTTCTTCACATCCGCAGTCGCAAGCGTCATCGTCGCAGTTGCATTCACATTCGTGGTCGTGATGATGTTCGTTCTCGCAGTTACATTCGTGGCTGTGGTGATGATGTTCGTTGCCACATCCACATTCATGATCGTGATTATACTTCATAATGTTTATAATTTGGGATTGTTTTTATGTCTTTCCTTATCTCGGCTGGTTTTCTTTTCCAGATTTTTCCGGAATGCCTCCGTCAGATCTACACCCGTCTGATTGGCCAGGCAAATCAGTACCCATAATACATCGGCCATCTCGTCGTCGAGATTATCCTTTTCTCCTGGTTTAAATGACTGGTCACCATATTTGCGTGACATGACACGTGCCAGTTCTCCTACTTCTTCTGTCAGTACTGCCATATTGGTCAGCTCGCTGAAGTAACGCACGCCGTATGTCTTAATCCAGTTGTCTACTGTTTTTTGTGCTTCTTCCAGTGTCATATTATTCTTTGTTTTTGGTGCCCATGCAGATGGTTACGGGGCCGTTGTTCAATAGTTCTACTTTCATATCGGCTCCAAATTCTCCGGTGCCTACTTGTTTTCCTAAGCCGATGCTCAGCTCATTGCAGAAATATTCGTATAATGGAATGGCTGTTTCATGGCGGGCGGCACGAATATACGAAGGACGATTGCCCTTTTTGGTTGAAGCCATCAGGGTAAACTGACTTACGACTAATATATCTCCTCCAGTATCGAGGATGGATTTGTTCATTACTCCGTTTTCATCGTCGAAAACTCTCAATCCGATGATTTTCTTACATAGCCAGTCGGCATCCTCCTGGTTGTCTGCTTCCTCTATACCTACCAGAACCAGAAAGCCTTCTTTTATGGCGGACTTGCATGTCCCGTTTATGGTAACGGATGCATGGCTTACACGTTGAATTACTACTCTCATGTGGTATATACTTTCTACAAAGATAGGAAATATTCAGTACAATATTAGAATAAAATTGAAAGAATGACAAAAGTCTAGCCGAAATTAATTGTATCTTTGTGGTATCGGAATTAGAGGAGTTTGGGTGATGAAATGAGTGGTATTGATAATAGTGGCAATGGCTCTGCGGAAAGATTTGGCTTATCTTTTTGCAGAGCTTTTCTATTTCTAACCAGACTTGATTCCAATGGCATGTTTCTTTATCTGTAGCCCATCGGCAGGAGGCTCTTTCCAGTCCGAATAACGGCTGAAAACGTTGCTTGTTGACGATGGGAAAATCTTCTTTTGGCTTTTCAGTCGGGGAACAGAAAGATAATTTATCAGAAAAGAAACTTAGAGCGATTCTTTTATGCTTTGTGCTGCACTTTCGCCTACTACTGCCGCCAGTTCTTCGAGTGTCGCTTTCTTGATTCGAGCTACACTTTTGAATTCTTTCAGTAGAGCTGTCTTACGCTTTTCACCAATCCCTTTTATGTTATCCAAGGCAGATGCAATTTGGCTTTTGCTGCGCTTGTCACGGTGGAACGTGATGGCAAAACGGTGTACCTCATCTTGTATGTTCTCCAGAAGATGGAACAGGGGAGTGCCCTGCTTTATACCAATCGTCATGGGTGGAAAGCCGAAAAGAACTTCTGATGTACGGTGTTTGCTGTTTTTGGCAAGACCGGCAATCGGAATATGCAGTTTCAGTTCGTCCTCGATAACCTGGCGTACGACTTCCATTTGTCCTTTACCACCATCGGTTAGGATCAGGTCGGGCAATTCTCCGTGTTCTTCCAAGATACGTGTATAGCGACGGCGTACCACCTCTTGCATGGAGGCATAATCGTCTGGTCCGACAACCGTCTTGATATTGTATTTCCGGTAATCCTTTTTGCTAGGGCGTGCCTTCTTGAAAACTACGCAGGCTGCAACGGCATCCGATCCTTGTATATTGGAGTTATCGAAGCATTCGATATGGACGGGCATTTTATCCATTTGCAACTGCTCTTGAATCTCTTTCAATAGTCGTACACTCCGCTGTTCTGGATTCAGCTTCTCCGCTTGTTTCAGACGGTCTACTTTATATTGTTTTACGTTGAGTAGGGACAGTTCCAGCAGGTGCTTTTTATCACCACGCTGAGGAATTGTAAAAGTGACATTATTCAGTTCCATATCCAGTTCAAACGGTACGATGATTTCGCGTGAACAACTTTTGTACCGTTCGCGCATTTCGATTATTCCCAGCTGAAGCAATTCTTCTTTGGTCTCGTTCAGCCGTTTCTTATACTCGAACGTGAAAGCCTGATTGATGCAACCGTTGGTAATATGAAGATAGTTAATGTAGGCTGTGTTGTCGTCCATTTCGATTGAAAATACATCGATGTTATGAAGGACAGAGCTGACAACCTCGCTCTTTGAACGGTAACTCTCTATCAGCTCGTATTTCTCCTTTATCTTTTGCGCTTCTTCGAATTTCATATCTTCAGCCAATGTCATCATTTCTTTCATCAAGGCATCGCTGATAGCTTGCGTATTTCCTTTGAGAATCTCTTTTACTTGAGCGATATTCTCCATGTATTCATCGTGAGACTGCATGCCGATACAGGGGCCTTTGCAGTTTTTGATATGATATTCCAGACAGACATTAAACTTCCCTTGCCGGATGTTTTCGGGAGTAAGGGCCAGATGACAGGTACGAAGAGGGTAGAGTTTCTTTATCAGGTCGAGTACGGCTTGCATGGAAGGAATGTGGCTGTAGGGACCATAGTAAGTTGAACCGTTTCGAATGATCTGCCTTGTCTTGAATACCCGTGGAAAATATTCGTTGCTTACGCAGATGGAAGGGTAACTCTTGTCGTCTTTCAGCAACACATTATAGCGAGGCTTGTATTTCTTGATAAGATTATTTTCCAGCAGCAGGGCATCTTCTTCTGTATTGACGACAATGTATCGGATGTCTGCAATCTTGCTGACGAGCACACGAGTCTTGGCTGATTGGTGCTCTTTCGAAAAATAGGAGTATACACGTCGTTTCAGATTCTTTGCTTTGCCTACATAGATAATCACACCTTCTTTGTTCAGGTATTGATAAATACCCGGACTGCTTGGCAGGTTTAATACAATTCCTCGGAGATATTCGTTTGTGCTCAGTTCTTCCATATTAGCAATGCTTATGAATAGAGGTTATAAAATAAAGAATCCGGTAGACGCTTTTCGTATGTACCGGATTCTGTTTTGTGATTCTACCCAACGGGTAAAAGAGTTTTTCTTAAAGCTGCAATAGCGTTGTTACTTCTACATCGTCGGCAAATGCTTTTCTTCCGTTTAATGCTCCCAGCTCAATTACAAAGTTTACGAATGCCTGTTTGGCTCCGCATCTTTTTACCAGGCGGTAAGTAGCTGCCATTGTTCCTCCGGTTGCCAGCAAGTCATCGTGTAACAGAACTACGTCGTTTTCATTGATCGCATCTTTATGGATTTGTATCGTGTCAGTTCCATATTCTTTGGCGTAGGTTTCTTCCACAACTTCTGCGGGCAGTTTGCCCGGCTTTCTTGCCATGATAAAACCGGCTCCCAAGCGAGCAGCCAGTGCTCCTCCTAAGATAAAGCCTCTCGACTCGATTCCGACTACTTTGGTAATCCCTCTGTCCTTGTACATCTCATAGAGCTCGTCTATCATGCCTTGCAGACACTCGGGATTTTTAAACAGGGTAGTGACATCGTAAAACAGAATTCCTGGTATTGGGAAATCGGGTATTTCACGAAGGTTTTTCTTTAATGTTTCTTTATTCATATCCAGTGATTTATATTCGTTTCTTAAACTAGTTGTTTCACGTGAAACACGCTTGCTTATCGTCCTAACAGGACTAGTAAGACATTGATGTCGCTAGGTGATATGCCCGGTATTCGGCTGGCTTGTGCCAATGTTTCGGGATCTATCTTTATCAGCTTTTGGCGGGCTTCCGTTGAAAGTGAATTCAGACTGGCATAGTCGAATTTCCCTTTGATGCGGATAGCTTCCAGACGATGTATCTTGTCTGCTATCATTCGTTCCCGATCAATGTATCCTTGATACTTGATCAATACTTCTGCGGCTTCGATTGTCTCTTCTTTACGGTCGGTCACTTTGTCGAGCGCAGCCTGAAATGCGGGTACGTGTGGCGCTATGTTTTCGATCGTGATTTGCGGGCGGCTAAGTAACTCTATCAACTTGCAGCCATGGGTGAGTCGGGCAGTCCCGAGCTCTTCCAGTGCGTCGTTTATCTTATCAGCCTTGATCGAGTAAGTCTTTGCAAATTCAACTAACCGTTGTATTTCTTCACGCTTCTGGCAAAGTCTGTCGTAACGTTCCTTGCTTGCCAGTCCCAATTTATAGGAGCGTTCTGTCAGTCGCATGTCGGCATCATCCTGGCGAAGCAGGATACGATATTCGGCGCGAGACGTGAACATTCTATAAGGCTCGTCTACTCCTTTTGTTACCAGGTCATCAATCAGTACGCCGATATATGCTTCATCACGGCCTAATACGAAAGGTTCACCTCCGTGGCAGTTGATGTGAGCATTGATGCCTGCAATGATTCCTTGTCCTCCTGCTTCTTCGTATCCGGTCGTTCCGTTGACCTGTCCGGCAAAGAATAGGTTCTTTATGATTTTCGACTCCAGTGTGTGCTTTAGTTGGGTAGGGTCAAAATAATCATATTCGATGGCATATCCCGGACGGTAAGCTACGATATTTCTGAAGCAAGGGATCTTTTTCAGGGCTGCAAACTGAATTTCCATAGGCAGCGATGAAGAGAATCCATTCAGATAAAGCTCTCTGGTTGTTTCTCCCTCCGGCTCGAGGAATAGCTGATGTTGCGGCTTGTCGGGGAATGTTACAATCTTTGTTTCGATGCTTGGACAATAGCGGGGACCGATACTTTGAATCTGCCCGTTGAAAAGGGGAGAGTCTGCCAGTCCGCTGCGTAATACCTCATGTACTTCTTCGTTGGTATAACATGTCCAGCACTGCAATTGCTTCAGTTGTCTGGGCTCGCTGATAAACGAAAAGCGGTGAAAGTCGTTTTCTCCATCCTGCGTTTCCATCAGACTGAAGTCTACGCTTCGTGCATCAATACGGACAGGGGTACCTGTTTTCATTCTACCGGCTGTGATTCCATGCCGGGTGATGGATTCTGTCAAATGATAAGAAGCGGGTTCTGCACAGCGACCTCCGGCAAGCATTTTGTGACCGATATGCATCAGTCCGTTTAAGAAGGTACCTGCTGTCAGAACGATACACTTTGCATGAAAGGTTACTCCCCAGCAAGTGACCAGTCCGGTAACTTCACCGTTCTCAACGAGTAATTCTTCTACGGTATCCTGCCAGATATGAAGGTTAGGAATATTTTCCAGTACTTCACGCCATGCCCAGATAAATTTGCCACGGTCGCACTGTGCACGGGGGCTCCACATGGCCGGTCCTTTAGAGCAGTTCAGCATACGGAACTGAATGGCGGTACGGTCGGTTACCAACCCCATATATCCTCCCAGTGCATCGATTTCTCTGACGATTTGACCTTTGGCGATACCTCCTACAGCAGGGTTACAGCTCATTTGTCCGATCTTGTTCATGTCCATTGTTATCAGACATGTTTTCGATCCGAGATTGGCTGCTGCTGCGGCAGCT